>MDTC01053522.1_pt1 | contig 31859 bp, 33 predicted proteins | sample 811181 | NCBI WGS metagenome assembly MDTC01 (sample SAMN05326644, study PRJNA326480) | marine metagenome | isolation source: seawater | place: Pacific Ocean: North | collected 2011
CACCTTACCAGTGTGTCCATTCAAAATAATCACGGATATTTTGGTTTAGGCTTAAGGTCTAACGGATATTTTGGTTTAGGCTTAAGGTCTAACGGATATTTTGGTTTAGGCTTGTAAAATAAGAAATAGCTGTACATATCTTCAATTTGTTCTTCAACAAGTGGCTTTAAATTTTTACTACGACGCAAACGAAAACCTCTATCTAAATAACATTGTGGAGGTTCCTGTAAATCGATCCATTTAAATATATTTTTGTGGTTATGGATGCTTCCATTTTTAAAGCATCCTTGTTGTGACATACAACGCCACAGTTTACAGGATTTTTTTTGTTTAAAATTTTTGCAAGTATTGCTAAACTTATTGACACATGCTTTATCTTGATTTTTATATATTTTATTACAATTTATACAATCCATTGACTCAACATTATTATTTTTATTAAGTAATAATACAATAATAACTAATATAAGAGCTAAATGTATTTTCATTACAATATATAAAAATTTTAAATTTTTTAAGTTTCAAGTACTTAAAATATTTTCAAAATAATAAGTTATGTCTGCTCTTGAATTGAAGAAATTCATGGAAACTTTTAAATCTAAAGAAGGTGGACCAAGTTCGAATATAAATTCGTTGCCTCCAAACAAAGGAAAGTGGCATATTCCTAATGACCAATATAGTAAATTTTTAGAATTATATGCAAAGGCTGTAGAAGCAAAAGGAATATATCAATTTACAGAACAACATGAGCAATATAGACCGATGGTAATTGATTTTGATTTTAAACATATAAATGAGTCAAATAGTGATAGAATATACACTGATGTGGATGTTAAGAATATAGTAGAATTATATAATGATCAAATTAAACATTATTTTGAAATTGATTTTGCATTATGTTATGTATTTGAAAAACCAAGTGGGACAAAATTGCAAGGGGATGTGTTGAAAGATGGAATACATTTGATGTATCCGGACGTTATTTCAAAATCAAATGTGCAATTGGAAATTAGGGAAAATGTTATTCATCAATTAAGTAATAGTAATATATTGAATCATTTGAATTTGAAAAATAGATATGAAGATATTGTAGATGAAGCAGTGTTATCTAAAAGTGGTTGGATGTTGTATGGGTCATCAAAGCAGGATCAATATCCATATAAATTAACACACATTTACAATCTTATGACTGAAAAATGTGTAATTCCAAAAAGAAGTCTTCTTGAATGGATAAAATTATTCAGCATAAGATCATATACATCACAAGATGAAACAAAATTGAAAGTTGAACCTACAATGAAAATAAAACCTTCTAAAACTAGAGAATGTGAATCGAATTATATTAATAATACAATATCACGAAATACTGTAGAGGAATTAGTTAAGATTTTATCAATTGAACGTTCAAATATTAGAGAAAAATGGATTGAAGTTGGCATTTGTTTATATAATATAAATCAATCATATATAGATATATGGATTAACTTCAGTAAACAATCTGATAAGTTTGTTGAAGGTGAATGTGAAAAACATTGGTCTGGATTTAATCCACAAAAACCAAATAAACTACAGATACCTACTTTACATTATTGGGCAAGAAATGATAATATTGATGAATATAATAAAATTAAAAAACAAGAAAATGCGAATTCACTGATGAAATCATTGGATGGTACACATTTTGAAGTTGCTAATTTATTATTTAAAAGATATGGAAATCAATATGTATGTGCTGATATAAGAAAAAACACTTGGTATAAATTTGATAGTGAATTGCATTGTTGGAAACCAGAGCCAAATGCTACACGTTTACGAACTACAATGTCAATAGAATTAGACTCTGAATATAAACATTTATCTGAAACATTGAAAAGAACATCAATGGCTTGCCCAGACGATCCAGATGCAGCAGCTAAAGTTAAAGCTTGTAGTAAATTAGTTAAAAATGTTAAAGATAATGGATTTAAAAAATCAGTCTTAAATGAATGTAATGATTTATTTTACAATGCAGATTTTTTAAGTAATTTAGATATTAATCAAAATTTAATTGGATTTACAAATGGTGTATATGATTTAGAAAAAAAGGAATTTAGACCTGGTAAACCAGATGATTATATATCAATGAGTACAGGACATGATTATCAACCTTATAGTCAGTATGATCCAAATGCACGTGAAATACTACGTTTTATTAAACAAATAATGCCTGACCCAGAAGTTGAAAAATATTTACTAAAATTAATTGCTTCATTTCTTCATGGAAGTACTGGAGATCAAAAGTTTCATATATGGACTGGTAGTGGAAGTAATGGAAAATCAAAATTACTTGACTTAATTGAAGAATCATTTGGAGATTACTCAATGATTCTACCAGTAACTGTTATGACGCATAAACGAGCAGGACCAAGTGCTCCAAATCCTGAAATGGCAAAAACGAAAGGAAAACGTTTTGTAAGTTTTCAAGAACCAGAAAAAGATGACAAAATTCATGTTGGGTTTATGAAGCAACTATCAGGAGGTGATACAATTATGGCACGTGGTTTACATGAATCACCTATTGAATTTAAACCGATGTTTAAAGCTGTACTTGCATGTAATGATTTACCAGAAATAACATCAAATGATGGAGGAACGTGGAGAAGATTGCGTGTTGTACATTTTCCATGCAAATTTGTTGAAAATCCAAATCCTAATAATCCACTTGAACATAAAATAGATAGAGATATTCCCAATAAAATTAAAAAATGGGCACCTACATTTTTAAGTCTTTTGATTCATCGTTTTACAAATTACAAAGAAGAAGGCATAAAAGCTCCTCCTGCTGTTATGAAGTTTACTGAACAATATCGTTTGAACAATGACATATTTTTAGAATATATCAAGGAAAATATTGATATTACTGAAAATGATAAAGACCATATATTAATAAATGATGGATATCTTCATTTTAGAATGTGGTATCAAGATTCTTTTGGTAAAAAACCATCTTCACGAGCAGAATTTAGAAGTTATTTAGATTCATATTTTGGTGCATCAAATTCACGATACGGTTGGCGAAAAATAGCTTTTAAACAAAATTCATCATCTAATATAGAAGAAAATTCACTTTAGTTACTTATAATAATTTATTTATGTACATAATTATAATGGGAATAACATTTAGCACTTCTAAGAAACTTAAGAAATACAAAATGCCAGTTAAAAAGAGAGGAAAGTATTCTGATTATAACTCAATTGGTATTAACTATCATATCAGTAATGAAAAAAAAGCTTATAAATTACTACAAGCTATAAGATTTATCAATTTTCAGACACAATTTACATTATGTAAATCAGGTAAAGTTACAGAATTTTTTGATTCCTTTAGAAAGCAACTTGATAAAATTGAAGAAAAATCAATTAAACGTAAGCTATTTCCAAATGATATTACAACTTGTGATGATTTTAATTATGATAATTTCATTTTAGAAATTCAAGAAACTAAACTGATTAAACCCATGAATACAGTGTTAACAGATGAGACATTTAGACCAATTATAGAATCTTTAATTGAAATTCTAAAGGATGATATTCTATGTGATGGTGATAAAATTAATAAAAATGCTGTTATTATTGAACATTTTAGAAAATTAATAGATTCTATTGAAAGTTTAATCTGCACAATGAGTGATGATAGTGATTCAAAAATAATTAAGCGCGCAACGCAAATTTTAATGGACTATGATAATATGAATAAAGTAAATGAACGAGAAAGAAACCGACAAGCTTATTGTAGAAATTTAAAAAGGCAAGATGGCTTAACACAAGTATTAGATCAAGGGTATAAATTTTCAGAGGAAGAATGTGAAGATGATGATGATAAAGATACTACTTCAAGTTCAGATGATGATGATGATAATACTTCAAGTTCAGATGATAATGGTGACAATACTTCAAGTTCAGATGAGAGTGATATTAGTATTATTGATGCAATTGATTAGAGTTTATATGTAAAATAATATATTAAATAAATGTCTAAAGTAAATTATATGGCAACAATTAAAGTTAATGGAACTTTAGAAATTGGTAATGTTATTATAAATGAAGATTGGAATATTTCTGAAAGTGAATCCAAATTAAATATCGAATATAAGAATGAAAATATTGCTAGTATAAAAGCACATGAAACAGATTTAAACAACACAAATAAAATGATTGCAAGAGATGAACCTGATAGAACTACTAGCAAAAAACACTTGATGTACAAATAATATACAATGATTTATAAATCCAACCAACATGATGTAAACATACTTTACAAAATAAATATCTTGTTTCTTCGCAACCATTTTCATGAAAGATAACATCTTCGTCAAATAATGTTAATGTTGAATAAGATTTTAAAATGCAAATATTATTTGATGCAAATGACAAAAAATTAAATAAATTTTGTACACATAAACAAGTGTCAATACTTGACTCAATTTTTCTGTTGATAATATCATTAGATGAAAACAAACAAGTATTACATTTTTTACATTTGTAAGCAGATGTTAAGTGTTCTATAAATATTCTACCCATTATTATTTGGTATTAATATTTTGTTATTATTAATATTAGGTTTTTTGCTTAAGTAATAAACAAAAAGTAAAGCAAAAAATAAATTAGCCACACGAATCATAAATCGTGTAACATACAAATCTATCCCATATGGAAGTCGAATTGGTTGTCTTATATCACCTGGAATAATGCAATCTAATATAGGTGATAATATATCTAATGAAAAACCTTTTATAAGGTCTTGAATAGTTATTAATAAAAGTGCGCTAATTAGTACTTTTTTAACTGTATTATTGAACATTCCATTCATTTTATATACTATAGAAAATTAATTTATTTTGATATAATATAATGTCACAAAACAAGATGGCGAATACAGCTTTATTAGGTTATAAAAATGATATAGCAAATAAAGGCTTACAAAATATATATAGTTACATATACAAAAACAAAAATGCATTAAATTCAGAAATGCTTAAAAGAGTTAATGATGCATTAAATGTTACAAAACAAGTTTATAATGATTTCAATCCAAATTTAGCAAAGACAAATAAGAAAATTAAAACAATTTTATCTACAAAACCATATACTAATAAATTTTTGAAATATGCAAAACCACTTAGTAAAACAAAAGGTTCAGTTGCACGAGCAGGAGGAAATGTGTCAAAAGAATTTACTACTAAAGTATTAAAACCACCAAGTATTAGTCGTCCAAATGCTACAAAAAACAATTTATCAAATAAGACAAAAACACCATTAAAACATTACAATGCTCAAGGAAAAATTAGATCCGTGCGCCAACATAAAACAAAGAATGGGGTTGCAGTTGGCAATGCATTTTATGTAAATGAAAATGGCAAAAAATATGCAATATTTGGAGGAGGTATGTTAAAAGAATAAATGTTCACTTAAACAAATAAGAATTGAAATAATAAAGATGGAATTTCAATGTATATCCTGGTATGCGTCTGATGTTGAGTCTGATTTAGATGAGGAACTAATGCAATATAAGATTTATATATTTGGACGAACAAAAGAAGGTAAAAGTATATGTGTCAATACCAAATTTAATCCATATTTTTTTGTTGAATGTCCACAAACATGGACCACTGGAGACTTGCAATATTTTAAGCGATATATTATTGAAAAATTAAGATATGCTGGTGAGAAAGATCATGAAACTTATACATTAGAAAGTGCTGATTTTGTAACAAGGAAAAAGTTTTATGGATTTACAAATAATGAAAATTTTAAATTTATACGTTTAATTTTCACAAGTAAAAAAGCATTTACAAAATGCACATATATTTTATCACCAAAATCATTTGTGAAATGGAAAGAGCCTGCGTTAAATATTAGTGGAATTGGAGCAATAAAACCAATGACATTATATGAAAGTAATATTGATCCAATGTTAAGATTTTGTCATATACAAGATATCAAACCTGCAGGGTGGGCAAATCTGAAAAATTTTAAATTTACAAAAGTAAATAAGATATCATCTTGTGATATTGAGATTGAAATTAATTCATGGAAGGATATTATAGGTTCTAATAGAGAAGATATTGCGCCATTTGTACAAGCATCATTTGATATTGAAACATATAGTTATGATGGCTCATTTCCAGATCCAACAGATGATAGATGTCCATGCATACAAATTGCTACAACTTTTCAAAGATTTGGTGAAAATGAATCATATAAGAAACATTTACTGAATTTAGGAACTATTGATGACATTGATGGTGTTGATGTAATAGCTTGTGAAACAGAAAAAGAGTTGCTGGAAAAATGGAGTGAAATAATTGTGAAGGAAGATGTTGATGTGCTAATAGGTTATAATATTTGGGGTTTTGATTTACATTATATGTATACAAGAGCAGAAAAAAAAGAAGCATTTAATTTTTTTCAATTAGGACGTTTTTTGGATACAAACTCTTTGTGTAAAGAAGCTTCGTTTAGTTCAGGTGCATATGGAGATTCTGATTATTTAATGGTTGATACATTGGGTAGATTTCAAATTGATTTATTGGTCGTAATGAAACGAGAGCATAAATTGTCAAGTTATTCATTAAATAATGTCGCAGAACATTTTTTGAAAGATAAAAAAGTTGACATGCCATACAAAGAAATGTTCAAAAAATATAAAGGAACTTCAGCAGACAGAAAAGAAATTGGAATATATTGTATTCATGATACAAATTTACCATTAAAGCTTGTAAACAAGTTGGCAATTTTACCAAATATGATTGAAATGGCAAAAGCTACATGGGTGCCTCCAAGTTTTTTAATTGAAAGAGGACAAGGAATAAAAGTTTTCAGTCAAATTTTGCAAATGACAAGACAACATAATATGTTAGTAGTGACTTTGAAAAAGACTAATAATACAGAAACTCAGGCATATGAAGGAGCTACTGTGCTTGGTGCTAAAAGTGGTGCTTATATGGATACACCTATAACTGGATTAGATTTTGCATCATTGTATCCTACAATAATGAGAGCACATAATCTATGTCATTCAACACTTATAATGGATTCAAAGTATGATAATATAGAAAATATTGAATATAAAGAAATTGATGGTTATAAATTTGTACAAAATGTGGAGGGTATATTGCCAAAAATGTTAAAAACATTAGCAACAAATAGGAAACAAGCTAAAAAAGATATGACACAAGCTTCAAAAAATAATGATTCTTTTATGAAATCTGTATATAATGGAAAACAATTAGCATTTAAAGTCAGTATGAATAGTATATATGGATTTACAGGTGCAATGATTGGTATGTTACCTTGCAAACCTGTTGCATCTTGCACAACAAGTATTGGAAGACAAATGATTGATCAAACAAAAGAACTTGTGGAATTATGGTATCCAGGTGCAGAAGTTGTGTATGGCGATACTGATTCTGTAATGGTGAAATTTGATACAGGAAATCTCAAAGGAAAAGAAGCTTTAGAAAAATGTTTTAAATTAGGCGAAGAAGCAGCAGAAAAAATTTCAGAAACTTTTAAAAAGCCAATTGAATTAGAATTTGAAAAAGTATATTTTCCATATTTACTTTTTAGCAAAAAACGTTATGCAGGATTAATGTATACAAATCCAAAAAAACCAGATTATATTGATGCTAAAGGTATTCAAATTGTGCGACGAGATAATTGTAAATATGTCAGAGATGTATCTAAAAATGTACTTGATACAATTATGTATGATTTAGATATCAAATCCGCAATAGACATTGCTAAAAAAGCTGCAACAGATTTGCTTAAGAATAAAATAATAATTAATGATTTGGTTGTTAGTAAAAGCTTACGCCGAATAAATTATTGGAAAACTAGAATTGATATTCCTAAAAACGCAAAGTATATCAAATGCAATGGATTTTACTTGACACACGAATATAGTAATGCTAATTTACCACATATTACAGTTGCTATAAAAAGAGAAGAAAGAGAACCAGGAACAGGACCTAAATCAGGAGATAGAGTACCTTATGTCTTTATTGATACAGGAAATAAAAAAGATTTACAATATCTTAAAGCAGAAGATCCAGAATATGCAGTAAAACATAAATGCCAGCCTGATCTACAATATTATATGGAACACGGATTGCGAAGTCCACTCGAATCATTGTTTTCTGTTTTTATTGACAAACCTTATGAGGTATTGTTTAAAGATATAGTACAACAAAGATCAATTGAAAAGAATATGCAAGTTGATTTATATGAATTTTTAGATTTGTCAAATATATGATGACAAGAAAGCAATATTTTATAGCATCTAGACCTTTGAAATCATCAAAAACACGTTATTTTACAATTAAAACAAAAAATGGAACTAGTCGCTACATATCATTTTATACACGTAACGATGCACAATTATTTAAAGATTATTTGTTAAATTATCACTTACAATATGGTAAATGGCCCAATATCGATTCATCAAATAATATAAACCATACAATTATAAATCTTGAGAAATCTAGTAATACCATTTGTCATCCTATTTTTATAATAGGTTGGAATATAGAACTTATTAATAATACATCAAAAAAATTTTGTATTAACACTGTTATGATTCAAAGCTTTGAATATAATAATGGTAAATTGAATATGAAATTATATGACGACTCAGTTGATTATGATTTATCAATATATCGCTTTAAATTAGAAAATTTATTAAAATAATAAGTGCGCATCTTTGCTGTTTTAATTATTTCTTTAATTATATGACTATATTTGTTAGTATTATTTCATATTATAACAATGATTTGAATTATACAATAGAAGATTTATGTAAAAAAGCTAAATATCCAGAACTATTAACAATTGCAATTTATATACAAGATACCGAAGAAGTTTGTAGTGAAATAATAGATAAATACTCTGCAAATTCACACTTCATAGTAAATTGTGTAAAAAATGCAAATACAACTTATTCAAACATGTTGAAATATAATAAATCTTTGCTAACTAATGAACAATATTATTTACAAATAAACACAAATATTAGATTTACTTTACATTGGGATATAATTGCAATACAAATGTTGGGACAATGTTTCAAACATGAATCTGTAAATAATTATAAAGCATTATTAACAAGTTCAGGTGTACCATCATATATTTTTGAAAAAGACATTGAACTTGTAAATGCTGCAATACCTCATGTGTTGGATTTTGACTATATTCATAATAATACAGTACATATTAAATCAACTCCTATTGAATGTTATAATGTTAGACAAATTCCAATTAAAACTCATTTATTATGTAATGATTTTTTATTTGTAAAATCAAATTGGATAAATATATATTATCATCAAGAATTAACATTTCCAGATGAAAATTTAGTTACTAGTATTATAGCATTTACTTCTGGTTGGTCACTATTTAATGCTTATGATATATTATTTTATAAAGATGTTTCATCAACATTATATAATGATGAACTTTCTAATTATGATACATACACTATAATAACAGAATCATATAATTCAATAAAAGCAGTTCGTTCAATTGATGATTATAAATATTTATCAGGATATGATTATAAAAACAATGTTTTTATAGAACAACATACAGACTTTGTTACTAATGAAGAATTATGGAAAAATTTATATAAATTTCAAAGTACTTCTCAAGAAAAACCTACGTTATCAAATACTGAACAACCTACTTTATCAAATACTGAACAAAAAAAATTATTAATAGAAAAATCTAAAGAGGAAGCTGGATTAAAAAAGAAAAAAAAAGCTGAAGAATTATTAGCATATCAACAAAAAATATTGGAAGAAAAAAAAGCTGACATATTCCAATATCTTTATCAAGGAACCTCTAACATGATTATAGTATCATTACAACCAACTAAAGTATCTATTAAAAATCATATATATTTTGCTAAACGTAATCTTACATCTATTGTTTATTGTTGCCAAGAAAATATTGATGATAGTGAAATTATTCAAAGATTCACCAAAAAATTTAGTATAATAATCATTGTTAATGCTAATTGTTTTTTTGCAAATTACTTGTCAAGTTTACAAACTTTATTCAATTCCTTTAAATTACGCTTAAACGAATATAGCTATAAATGCAATACTAATAATTTATGTATTTTTGGAAAAAAAACAAATGATATTAAATATATTGATTTATGTACATCAATAACAAAATTTAAATTCAAAGTTCATGGATTTATTTACATTGAATCTGAATCTGAATTGAATTTAGTCAAAGTATTTAATGATAAACATATTAAGAAAGACTATACTCATTTATGTTATGAATTATTCAATGAAGACAGGAAGGAACACAATAAACAATAATGATATTTTAGATGATATATTTTTGAAGAAAGTTGAAGCAATGATGCAGATATTGCTAGAAAAATCTATATTTTCAGCTCAAAAATATATGCAAGCTACAAATCGTAAAACGCTTACAGGTAAAGACATTAGAATGGGTATGATATATGAATGTCATGAATTTATGAAACGTGATGATTTGGAAGAAGCTTTTTATAATAAATTGCAAAATTCAACAAGTGATGATGATGATAATGATGAAGATTCATCAAGTAAAAATTCATCAGTAGAAATTGTTGATGAAGATGATGAACCCTTTGAAAGAGCACCTGACAGTATTGATCCACTAATTGATACTATGAATAAATATGAATCGGAATGGAATACATGGATTCCACTTGATCCTTTACAAATCCATCTTAAAAATGCCATCGATATTAGTGGTTTAAATTTTTAATTTACTTAAAGTAAACACTATTATGATTCTTATACATAAACACATAAATAATAGTACGATGACTAGCAAAATAGTTCGAGCTTGTGTTTTAGTTTCTAAATCGGCATTTGATAAATATAGGGAACCTTTTATGAAAATGTCAATTAACAAAAATATAATATTCACATCAGACCCATTTGAGAATAAATTCACATTCAGTCAAATTATTAATAATGATGATATTTTAGCAGTTGAAAATGTAGCAAAAGAAGCAGTTTTGGTATACAAAGTTGCCAAAGAAGATAATTTGAAATGTGCTGATGATATAATAATCAAAAATATTCAAATTGAAGATTTACCAGTATTGCCTGAAACTATCGGTCTTGCAAAATCTCATAATCTAATGCCAAATTCTAGAGAAATTGAAGAATATATTATTCTTAATGGTTAATGTATTAAAAATAATTTTTTAAAAAAATATCATAATTTATTGGTAGATAATTATTATCTTCTAGTTTTATTTGTTTTAAATTATGGTGTTTTCTATCATATAAATCTTTGTAATTATTTACTCTTTTTGCAATATTATTCAAATCTGTATATTCAAGTTTGTTAAATTCCTGATGACCAAAATTCTGAATTTTATTTTGAATAAATTTTTCATCACCAAAGTATGACAAATGCCATCCACCATTATGAATCCTAAAATTTTTCATAACTTTTAGTGATCTAATATCATCACAGCTTATATCTAATTCATTATATTTCTTGTATGATATAATCTTAGAATATTTCCATTTATTTGTACATTTATTATATAAATTATAATAGTACATATCCATAACAAGTACATTATGATCAATCATTATATCTTTTGTTTTTATATTAGCTAAAGTATTTGGGTCAGGAATTTCATCTATATCAGCAATTACTATAACATCAGTATTTGATATACCATTTATGAATTGTATACCTTTTAAAATTGCATCTCTTTGAAATTTTTCATTAATCCATTGTTCATTATTTGCAATATTTATATTTGGAAATTTATGTGGAAAATCGTCAATGATAATATGTATAATTTTGTTATTAAACTTTTCAAATAAATTTTTGTTGTTTTGATAAAATAATGGTTTCTCTTTGCCAACATGGGTATGTGTTGATTCAACAAGTACAAAATAATCTACAACTTCATTTAGAATATTTAGACGATATTTTAGCAATTCTAATTCATTATAAAATGTAAAACAGTCAATTATTTTTATCATGTTTTTATAATTGAGATATATAAATTTTTTCAAATATTAACTCAAGAAAGTAATCCTCTATTAAAGTAACAATGTTACTGATATTGTTCTGTGATATTATTTGTAGACGAAAAACAGGTAAACCTTTACCTGATTTAGCAATGCAGATAATATCACATCATTTAAAACGTCTAAAGAAAAATACAACAAAATTGGAGGAACCATTAGAATGTGATTGCAATGAGAGATTGGTGATTAAAGGTGCATGCAAAAAAAAGTGGACAAAACATATATTTACAAAATATAGAATTAAGAATGCATTTAGATATAGATAATAATAATATAATAGAATATGTGGCAAATAGTAATAGGATATTTATTATTTATTACAAGTACATCTATATTGAATTATGTGTATGAAAATAATAATAATAACATTTCATATCTAAGAAATGAATTTGGTTACATAACATATGTTATTCCATTAGTTTTACATTTGTTTGAATATAAGACAAATGTATATATATACACTGGAATATTTAGTAGTATAATAATATATTATTACATATTTTCAAATTCAATAGTGACTGGTATAAGTATAGAACTGTTCAAAACATTATTATATGATGTTGCAAGATACAATATATATTTACTGAAATTAGCAGAAAGTACACATACATTAGAAGATGCAAAGCAAGAATTTCCATATCATGGTATTATATCTAATTTTGGAAATATAATAGAATTAAGATCATATCATCTATATGACAAATTTGAATATACTGAGTATATGTTATATGTATCATTTGTATTACTGTTAATCAGTTGTGTAATGTTGACATTTATGTGGAAAGATTTCAGAATAAATCCATTATTTAATAATGAATTTAAAAAAAGACGAATACATATCCAATCTTTAATTGTATTTTTTGGCACACTTTCTAAAAGTATTGGGGTGTTAGAAGTAAGTAGTTATATTAATAATAATAATGCATACATATATGATATTGTTCCACTTGGTATAACATTTGTATTAATAATGGCTAGTAAACATGTATTACGATTACAATATCGCATTTATAGTTTAATTTGTCCATTAGTATCATTAGGATGCACAATGGTTATATTATATAGTCCAATTAATGTGCCAAATTACATATTAAAAGGTTTTTATGCAATATTTCAAACAATGCATTTTACTATATTTGATACAACTCGTCTTATGTTATATATAGCCCATGACAATAAACTTATAGCATTCTACTGTGCATATGATACATTGTGGATTGGGATTGCAAAAGCCATAGTATATAGTAGTAGAAATTATCGACAATATTTATTATTGTGTAGCAATTTAATCTGGTTTATTTTAGCTTTGTATAGCAAAAAGTATTACATCAAAGATAATGAACGTTTAGAATGTATTGCACAATTGGAAAATAGTTAAGAAAATAATATGTTTGTATACTAAATGTCTGATGATGAATCCATAACATATACAATAACAAAAAAGGATTTTACAGAATCAGTAAAAGAATATATTAACATTTTTGATAGATTAGCTGAGATACGGAAAGATGTTGCAATGTTAAATAAACGGAAAAAGAAATTATCAGAAGTAATTGTAGCATATATGAAATCTAATGAAAAAGAGTATTGTAATTTAGGAGAAAAAGGATCTCTAGAAATAAAACAATCAAAAAGTAAATTAGCTTTGAAAAAGGAAGATATTGAAAGATTACTACAAGAACTTGGAACTGATGAAACAAAATCCAAAGAAACTGCAGAGTTTTTAATGGCAAATAAGACAATCGTTGAGCGTAATACGTTAAAAAGAAACATTAAACCTCTTGATTAGATTATGGATGAAAAAACGCATTTAGTGTTAAGTGGAGGTAGTACATTTGGTACAAGTATGTTAGGTGTATTGAATGAATTACAATTGAATAAAATAAAGTACATATCTGGAGTCTCAGTTGGTGCATTAATTGGTAGTTTGTTATGTATTTGTAAACCAAATGAAATTTATGATTTAATTAAACATAAAACTTTATTTACAGATGATGATATTGACTTTTCACTTTTCTTTGTAGAATATGGATTTATTAATTCAGATTTCATTATTAACATAGTAAGTGATATGTTCAAATATAAAATAAACAATTCAAATCCTACTTTTAAGGAGCTTCATGATGTGTCAAATACAGAATTATGGATATGTGCAACTAATTTGACAAAGAACAAAGTGGAGTATTTTAATTATAAACAACATCCTGATATGCATGTAAACACTGCAATAAGAATGTCAATAAGTATTCCATTAGTAATGAATAAAACTATTTATAATGAATGTGTATATGTGGATGGTGCAATAAAAGATGAATTTCCAATATGTCCATTCAATAATATAGACAAAAAATGTATTATAGGAATTAAGATAGATATTGAATCTAATATAGATATAAATTGTTCAATGATTGATTATATATCATCTATAATAATAAATATGTTAAAGCGATATGACGAGACAAATATAGGTATTGATTGTGTTTATATGAAGTTTAGTGATTTGCCCAATATGTCAAATGTATCATCAGAAGAATTACAACAAATGTATAATCATGGAATCAAGATTGGAAAGGATTGGCTGAAAGATTCATAGACCAATTACTTTCTGTTATTTGAACATTTATATATGGTTCTATTTCGGTGACTTGACCATAGTTAATTGAACCATTTGTTTTTATTTTATGTATTGCATTGTTGTTATCATCTAAACACATAATATATGAATTGTCTGGCATTGTATCATCATTTATTTCAGAATGATGAATTAGTTTAACAAAACAAGGATTTATAGTAGTTGGTGTATAATCTGATTCAACTAACTGTTTCAAATTATTTACAACTGTACAATCCTCATCTGTATAACAATTAGTATTTTGTTGTCTTTCATATAATTCTTTTATTCGTTTTCCAGTTGTATGAATATTTGCTCGTATTGTAGTATCATTCAGAGTTATAGTGTTGGTTTGTATATTATTTGCATATAATGTATTCTTAACATTTAATATATCATATTGTGCGTCAGATGGCATTGTATATATAATAAAATGTATTATTTAAATATGGTGAATTGCCGACTCTCATTTAATTTAACATTGTTGTTCTTTGTCATAAATCTAATAATTTTGTATAATATTGCAACAAATACAAAAAAAATTAATAGAAAGAAACAAAAACCTATGTATATTAGAAAACAAAGACAAATAAAACATATGCCTATAAATATACCAACTCAATCAATTAAACCTTATAGTCAAATCGGAATATTACATAATAACAATAAAATATTACCATTAATGGGTCGTCAAGTACATAGTGGTTCTTATAAATGGAATTATCATACAATGACAAATAATCATATTCCAATCCGCATACCATTAGAAAATAATGGAAAAAACTGTGAAGGCGCAAATGGTTGTAAAGAGTTATATTCAAATGATACAATTTATTTGCCGGAATATAATGATAAATTTACAATAAAATTATATGACAAAACACCAAGATATATTCCATATATCTAATCATAAAATTCATTTATTAATATATTTTCACTTATGTTTACTAAAGTGCGTGTATATGTATGAACACTATTTGGCATTAGTTTATCATCACGAATTTTTAATACCTGCCAATGTTTATCATGTAAATAGATGCATTCAACAATAGTATTTTCATTTGGGTCAATTTGAAATCCATTTGTTTCAATCTTAATTCGTTTTTCAGTAAGTTCACCAGCTGTTTGTAAAAAAACTTTACCTTTTTTATATAAGAAATCAATTGTATTCAATTCCAGAGGTTTCCATTTAAACATTTTGTTATGTGTTCCAACTGAAACAATTGCAGTTTCTGGCATAAATATTAAACCATCACATTTATTATTTTCTTTTAGTGTTTTTATATTTTCAAGAGAAATAAATTCTTTAGTAATGAAATTAAAAGTTTTCGGCCAACGTTTTATACACCTTTCAAATATTCCAATTTGTTCCATTCTATTTGAAAAAGCATAAGTATGAACATCTAAACCACAAATTAAGGGAGTATCAAAAGCATAAAACATATTATTAACAAGTTCTCCATCAATAATAGTACCTTCATAACATTTTTTTGATGCTCTGATATTAATTAGATAAAGGTTGTTTGTTCTTGATAACAATGCAGACAAATAATGGTCTTCATATTGAACAAATACTAAACAATATCGTTCGCCATCATTCTTATTAGCAACATAGTACTTATCTGTTTTTAAATGTTTAAAATGTTTGCGTTCAATAGAAATAGGTTGTGGTCCTGGAAATTGATTTTTTATTGTTTTTTTCCATAATAAATTCAAATTGGTAATTATTTCTGAAACTTGATTAGAATCAACTAATTTTTTAACATTAATTTCATTAATTTTTGCTGATTCTAACTTTAATTCAATCATTTGTTATTATAAATACTTATATGTTTAAATCATAATACATTCATTTATAACAAAAATATTCATATTGTATATGGTTAACAACAGCAAAATTACAATTCAAACAATTGGAAAAAAGCCTTTTAGACGCCTTCCAAAAAGTGTTAAACTTGGGTTTAGTTTAACTATACTTGCAGGTTTTATTTATGGAGTTATTTATTTAGTAAGATATTTAATATCAAGATATAAGAAAAGAATATATAATAAGAAAAAACGAAGAAAAGAATTGAGACAACAATTAAGAGAAGAATCGAAAATATATCGCGAGGAACAAGCAAGACAACATATGCAACCTATGACTGGAGATTCGAGAGATTACAATTGGAATTATAAAACTGGAAAAACATATTATAGAAATTGGTGTGAAAATTATTCTGAACAGAGAAAAGTTCTTGCGAATTTAACCAAATCTGGGAAACAATCTGATTTAGATAATTTGAATTCATTTAATTGTGAATATTATCACAAATGTAGTAACCCCAGGAGAAAAAAGTGGCTTGAGGACAGTTGTGGTGAAAATGGACACCTGAGTCGCTTTAATGAAGAAGATGAGGATAATCCAGATAATCAGTTTGTTAATCCATGTAGGTGCCTAAATGAGCCAAGTTTTTACATTAAAAATGAAACAAACTTAAACGAAGATTAAGTAATATAAATATTATGAGTGACGACATTCATCATATTGAATTTGGTGTGCTAAGCGCATCTGAAATTCGGGCGTTATCTGTAGTTGAGGTAACGTGTCATGATATATTAGAAAAGGGATTACCAAAACACAATGGATTAGCAGATTTAAGGTTAGGAACGATTGATAGACAGTTTAGATGTCATACATGTAAATGTAGTGCGGTTGAGTGTCCTGGACATTATGGACATATTGAATTACATACACCTGTTTATCATATAAATTTCATTAAAACGGTTGGAAAGATTTTGCAAACCATATGTGTAAAATGCAGTAAATGTAAATATGTAGGAAATAATAATCCAAATGAAAAAGGAAGTAAATTATTCAAGTCAATTTCAGATAATGCAAAAACAAAACTCAAATGTCCATTTTGTGATGAAGTACAACCAAAGATTATTGTAGATAAACATGAGATATTTTTAGAAAGTGCTCAAGAGCGAAAGAATTTATCAGCTGGTGAGTGTTTGCAAATTTTGAATAACATGACAGATGAAACGATAAAATCTATAGGGTTTTCAATTAATAACAAACCAGTAAATATGATATTTGAGGTATTACTTGTTCCTCCACCACATGTAAGACCATCTGTAAATATGGATTCTGCATTAAGATCTCAAGATGATTTAACACATAAACTTTCAGAGATTGTTAAAACAAACAATATTTTGAAAAAGACAGATAAAACAACAAGCTCATATCAATCATTATGCGAGTTATTACAATATCATATTACGACATATATTGATAATAATGTAACTGGGATAGCACCTGCAACACAAAGAACTGGAAGACCGATAAAATCAATAACACAACGTCTAAAATCGAAAGAGGGAAGAATTCGTGGAAATTTAATGGGTAAACGTGTTAACTTTTCTGCTCGCACAGTAATTACTGCGGAGCCTGATATAGATTTAGATGAATTAGGTGTACCATGGGAAATAGCAACGACATTAACATATCCTGATATTGTAACAAAGTATAATATTAAAATTCTGCAAAATTATGTAAATAATGGTCCAACTCCTATATTTGGTGTAACAGGTGCAAATTTCATTATTCATAATGGAATAACAAAAGATTTACGATTTGTTAAAAATGTGAGAGTTGAAATTGGAGATACTGTAGTGCGTCATTTAAAAGATGGTGATGTTGTAATTTTCAATCGCCAACCAAGTTTACACAAAATGTCAATGATGGGTCATAAAATCAAAATAATGAAACATTCAACATTTAGAATGAATGTATGTGCAACAACTCCATATAATGCAGATTTTGATGGTGATGAAATGAATTTACATGCACCTCAATCATACACAACGCGAACAGAGATTAAAGAAATTATGATGGTATCAAACAATATTGTAAGTCCTCAAAGTAATAAACCTGTAATTGGTATTATTCAAGATGCATTACTAGCTTCATTCAAAATGACCCATAAAAATGTTCTAATTCGTGAAGATGTTGTATTTGATATGATAATGAAAATGAACAAAAATATTAAAAAGAAGCCAATACCTGCTATATTGAAACCACATAGAATGTACACTGGTAAACAAGTTTTTGAGATGCTTGTACCAGACAACTTTTATTTTGAGAGAAAAGGTGCGATTGGTAAAGATGAAAAATCATATTATGATGATGATGGAAAGGTAATAATCAAAAATGGGATATTTTTATGTGGAACATTATGTAAAAAATCACTTGGTACGTCAGAAGGTGGAATAATACATTTACTATGGTTAGAATATAGCAAGGAAATTGCAAAAGATTTCATCAGTAATTTGCAATATATTGCAAATTATTGGCTTGTAAGACATGGATTTTCAATTGGTGCTATGGATATTTTTCCTGATGAAACAACTGAACAACTTGTAAGATCAGTACTACAGGATTCAAAGTTAAAAGTTGAGCAGATAATTAAAATTTGTAATGCTAAACAATTTGATGTAACTAAATACGAATCAAAAATAAACCAAACATTAAATAATGCGATGTCTCAAGCAGGTTTAATTGTTAAAAATAATTTACCTGATTGCAATAATATAAATGCTACAGTAACTGGTGGTTCTAAAGGTTCTATGTTTAACATTGCACAAATCATGGGTTGTGTTGGTCAACAAAATGTTAGTGGTAAACGTATAAACTTTGGTTATATTAATCGTGTTTTACCACATTTTGAAAAACATGATAATGGACCAGAAGCAAAAGGTTTTGTTGAAAATTCATATAAAAATGGATTGAAACCACATGAATTTTTTTATCACGCAATGGGAGGCAGAGAAGGAATTATTGATACTGCAATTAAAACATCTGAAACTGGATATATTCAACGACGATTAATTAAGGCAATGGAAGATTTGAAGATATCATATGATGGTTCACTTCGTAATGCAATGGGTGATATTATTCAATTTATATATGGAGGAGATGCCCTTAATCCAACATATGTTAGGAATATAAAAATAAATTACATTAAACCATTTTCTGAAAATTTCAATGAAAAATACAATAATATACATAACATTGATGAAGTTAATAAAATTGCCACACTTATGGATAAACTACAATACACAAGAAATATTAAACTTCCTTTCAATATTACACGCATGTTACAGATGTATTCTAAAAACGATTCTGATAATTTAGTATCGTTTGATTATGCATCTATTCAAATTCAAAAATTGATTGATGATATAAATCAATTTTATTATTATTTTCATGATACTGCAAGTTTTTATTTAGAAATTTACATTCGGACTGAATTATGTACTAAAACCATTTGCAAGTTATTAACTGTTTTACAATTTGATACTATTATTAATAGATTACTAAAACTTTTTAGACAATCACTTGTTGAACATGGCGAAATGGTTGGTACTATTGCTGCACAATCTATAGGAGAACCATGTACTCAACTTACTCTTAATACGTTTCATGCAGCAGGAATAAGTGCAAAAAATGTTACTCTTGGTGTTCCTAGATTCAAAGAATTAATTAATGTTGCTAAAGTTCTGAAGAGTCCCTCAATGACTTTGCAATTAAAACCAGAAAATATGACACAGTCGCAATGTGAAAATTTATCATGTGATATTGAACAACTTTTATTAAGTGATTTTATAATTAACTGTAGCATTTGTGATATTTCTTCAATTAATGATGATTATTTTGAAATTCCAAATGATATTGAACATAAATATTTTCAGTATGGTATCAAATATATATGTAATAAACAAAAATTAAGTGATTCTAAAATCACATTTTTAGATATAACTGTAAAATTAATGATGGAATATGAAGCCTTGCATTGTATTGGTATAGAAAATGAATGTGCATTATTAATAGCGGTTTACAATGATGAAGATATTACATTAGAAACCATAAAAATGTTGAATTCTAAATTGCGCACTGAACAAATTAAAGGCATTTATGGCATTACAAAGGTTTATATTAATCCTGAATTTACTACACTTGAAACTGACGGAACATGTCTGGAAAAACTATTAAGTAGTAATGACTTTGATATCTGTAATAGTTTTTCAAATGATATAACTGAAGTTAAAATTCATTTTGGAATTGAAGCAGCACGTTCTATTTTATTATCAGAAATACAAAAAGTTATTGAATTTGATGGCACATATGTAAATAAGAAACATTTTCTTACATTGGTTGATGTAATGACATATAAAGGTGGGTTAATGTCTATCACAAGACATGGTATTAATAAAAGTGAAAATGGTCCATTAATGAAATGTTCATTTGAAGAAACTGTTGATGTTTTAGCAGATGCTGCTACATATTCAGAGTTTGATATGATTAAAGGTGTTACAGAAAGTATAACCCTTGGTAAGATAGCTAAAATAGGATCTGGTAATATAGATATAATGTATGATTATGAACAATTCTCTAATAAGCAAAATAATTCAATTCCTAATACAATATCAGAAATATATACTCCACTGGATGTTAATAGTGATGAAGATTATTTATCAAGTTATTTTTCAGATGATGAATTTGTTGAAAGTTTTTTCTAATAATATATTATGTATACTGATTTTCCATATATTTCGACATGTTTAACTCCATATAATAAATCTTGTTATACACTTTCACCATATACTAAATCATCCTCATGTGAAACACCATACATACAATCTTCATGTCAAACACCACAAACTAAACCTCAAACAAATTTTCCTTGTGAGAAATTTAATACTTCCTCATGTGCACCATGTGAAACTATCGATATTCCACCATGTAAATCATCAATATCACCATGTAACCCTCCTCCAAATTGGGTGCTTAGTCATAAACCTCCATACATACCTCAAAGAAATTATGAAACTATTGGACACCTAAGTAATCCATTTGACCCTATTTGTAAACGTAAACAAACACTTAAAGAACAAGATTACCCTGATGTAAGCAAAAATACAAAAATACAACTGAAAAATATTCACTATTTATTGTTCATTTTCATAATAATATTATTATACAACTATTTAAATAAATAACCAATCAGTGTCTAAATATGACACATACAATATATACTGATGGAAGTTGTTTAGGAAATCCTGGAAAAGGTGGATGGGCTTTTATATATATTCATGATGATGGTGTCACAAGTTATTCTGGTTCAAATCCTTCAACAACTAATAATATTATGGAATTAACTGCAATTATTGAAGGATTGAAATATATTTCATCATTACCTGATGTTCAAAAAATTGAAATTTATTCTGATAGTAAATATTGTATTGATGGAATAACAAAATGGATTAATAAATGGGTTCAAAATAATTGGAAAACTAGTTCAAATAATAAAGTTAAAAATGAAAATCTTTGGAAAGAATTATATGAATATACATCAAACCTCTCTGTTGAATTTCATCATGTTAAAGCCCATAATGGTGACAAGTATAATACAATGGTTGATAATCTTGCACAAAACGCTGCTACAAATTGTTTTAGTACATAAAAATAATATAACTTAAAGAGCATTGTTTTAAGTATATGTATAACTATGGAGTTTTCGCTTAATTTTATCAATAGTTTGATTTCATCTGCTAAGGAACACAGAAAATATTCTCCAAATCCAAAGGCAATTCCAGATAGCTTTAGAACTATTCAAAATGGAAAAGATGAGCTTTACAATGCATTATTATTTGAAGCTCACAAATCAATGCAGGAACCAATAAATGATTATACAGAACCTTTATTATGTTGCGTAGATTTAGATTTGGATAAAAGTGGGATAATAACAAAATTTGTTTCAGAGGTTGAGGTTGAAGTAACATATGCAAATGGTGAGGTGAAAGAATATAATAATGTGCATGAATTAAAAATTTTCACAAGTCCAATTCCATATGATAGACATCTTAATGCCATACAATATTGTAATCCAACTAAATTGATTGAACATAGTTTATTAACACCAACAGTTAATTGTAAAATCACCGTTCCTGAATTAAAAGCTTTATGTAAACAATCAGGATTAAAAGTTAGTGGATTGAAACAGGAATTGATTAACAGACTTATTGAAAATTATGCATATCCAAAAATAACAATCTATCATGGACCTCCTGGTACTGGTAAAACATATACAGTTTTAAAATTATTAGTCAAAATGTTATCAAAATTGCCTTTAAATCATAGGTTTATTATATGTGCACCAAGTAATGTAGGTACTATAAATATGTATACACGTGCTCGTGATCTAGGTATTAACTGCACATTAGTGATGAGAGAAGATAAGATACCAGCAGGCACAATAATTACAGATGAAGAACGTGAAAAATGGAATCCTAAAACTGCAAGAATTGTATTCAGTACAGTTTCAGGAAGATGTGGAAGTATTTTGAAAAGAGAACAATTTCATAGTGTTATAATTGATGAAGCTGCACAATGTCAAGAAGCATGGGCATGGGGTCTTTTGAGAACTGAAGTTATTAATTTGATAATGGCAGGTGATCCTTATCAACTCCCTGCTCAAGTAAGTCAAGATGGGAAAGATTTGAATTATGGAATTAGTCTCATGGAACGTCTCATGAAAATTGGTCATACATCAATACTACTAAATACACAACGGCGAATGCATCCTAATATTGTAGAATTTCCAAATCAACAATTCTATAATAGTAAACTATTAACCAATTTTGATATAAATGAGAATTATTCTATAAAACCATATGAAATAATATCAATACAATCAAATGAAGAAAAAACAGGCACAAGTTTTAGTAATGAAATAGAAGCTAAACTTGTGATATCATTAGCAAATAAACTAAAACAAACTTTTAATGATACAATTGTGATAAGCCCATATAAAGGACAATGTGAACTTTTACAAAAACTTGATCCATCATTAATTATTCATACTGTAGATTCTTTTCAAGGCAAAGAAGCAGATGCAATAATCATATCAACAGTTCGTAGTGGTAAGAATATAGGATTTTGGCAAGATTATAGGAGACTCAATGTAGCACTTACAAGAGCTAAACATGTACTTCGAATTATAGGCAGTATAAATACATGGAAATCAAGTAATAGTGTAATGACTAGTTTAGCAAATTATGCAGATGAAAATGCTTATGTAAAAACTGTAAGTCCTGTAGATTTATTAAAATTAAATATTGATATAAGACTAATTGATATTAAGCATTTCTTAAATACAACCATTTGGAATGAACCAATAATTGATTCGCGAGTTTTCACTTCATGTAAAAGTGATTTAAAACTTGAACATATATTAGCAAAAACTATTGTGAAACTTTGTATTGGTACTAAGCATAAATCTACATCACTTGTCAGCTCAACTGTAAATGATAATGTTGCAGTTGATTGGTGTGTAATAATTGATGAAAATTCAATGACTACTAAACTAAGAATATTGAATGTTAGATATAATGGAACAAATACAAATATTCTTTCAGATGCCATTAAAACTTTGGAAAAAAATGGACCAGAATGGAATGAAATTTGTAAATATGAATGTGGTCCCACATCATTGTCTTCTTTACCCTTTAGAGGAAAACGACCACCTCCAAAAGTTCCAGAAATTCCACGGAATAGGAATAGAGAACGTTTTGCCGCACAAAATCTTGTTGCATCATTCAGAAAATAAGGTTAGATTTTATTATTTTGTTTTTATTGCATGTTTTACAAATAATAATATAATGCCTATAACTAAAAAAAAAGTTCAGCAACGACCAAAAAAAAACAGGAAATCAAAACAGAAAGCCGTAAAAATAATTGAGGATTTATATTTAAAGAAAACACAAAAAAAACAAATACAAGAATTAATTAAAAATGCAAAAGAAAACTATCAAAATGCTATAACATATGAAAAAATACCACCAAAACAATTGGACAATATATATGTATTAGATGAAAATTGGAAAAGAGGTAGACGAAACTTATATAAACAATTCACAATTGCTCAGTTAGCAAAATTAAAATTTTTCTCCCCTATAAAAAGAACACCTTTGTATATGGCCCCAGGACATATGAAATCTGAAAAAGTTTTGAATGAATTGTATAAGACAACAAAACAAAAAGTAGAACAAATATATCCAAGAGAACACCCAAGAAATTCAGAGTATAGTTCAGATATGAATAGGTTACTTACTAAATTCAAGATAATGGTTGAGTCACCATATACAAAATTATCTGGGAAGCCAGTTAAATTTAGTAAAATGTACAATGCTTCAGGTTACAATGGAAAATTTGATTTATTAAAGAATATGATTATAAATAAAAATCGTACAGTTAAAAAAATAGCATCATTTTATGATGTAAAATAATAAATAAGTTACTTCATATTTGTTAATCTATACATTGTAAAAGCGCAAATACCACATCCAAGTAAACCTGAAATAGTTTCGCAAGTTTCAATAGTGGATTCAGGACAAAACTTTGCTAGTTCACCTATTAAAAAACACATAACACATGCAAAAAATACGAGCGAAAAAGGACTCATTCCTTTTGTGTAGTTTTTCATTTATTATATAGAAACATTATTTTTCACATTAGTTTCCATTTTTTTTAGACATTTTTACAAACAGTCCAAATGCTGAAAGTATTAATGATAATACAACATATGTACGTATTACCTTTGTTTCCGTATCATCAAAGCTAAAATTTTTTACATCCATTTTTTCTCCTTTGAATGTTTTTTGTACCATGATTACTAAGTACCAGATATTCACTAATATATATCCCATAGAAATTATAGCAATTACTCCTAGAACAGACTTATTTTTAATACTTGCCATGTATGTAATATAAATATATATTATAATTCTAAATCATTCTCATGTGGGAATTGGTATATTTAGTACTTAAAGAAATTATTTTTAGTATTATAAGTATGCCATTGCATAGGTTTACTATGATTGACTGGAAAAATTTTCTTTCCATTCATAGACTATTGATTAATAGTAATGAATGACGATGAAAAACTATCATATATAATAAAAACCTTAGATAAGATTTCAAAAAGAATAGAAAGTATTGAAAATCATACAAAGCAAATGACTGCACATATTAATTTTATAAACAAGGTATATTTAAAATATAAAAATATTATGGATTATATTCACTCTTTATTATTTAATAAGAATTAATCTTAAAAATAAGATATATGATAAGAATTATCAAAATGAACATAGTAATTATACTTGACATCATTAATGGTTTATAATTAGGAATAGTTATATCAGGTTCTATACGAGATAAAAGTGCATTAGAATTTTGTATAGCAGATTCAATAGAATTATAACGATGAAAACTATTACCAATATGATGCCCTGTAAACCACACTTGGTCTTTATCTTCTAACTCAGAATTTGGTTTCAAAAATCCAGGCGGTGATAAAACAAATGCTCTATCATGTTCAACCCATTCCTTGTTTTTCTTTGATAAACTTGGATTTAATGATTTTATGACGCATTTATTGTCAATAGATATATCATATTCTTCTCTTATTATTTCTACAATTCTATGTAAAAATATAGATGAGTTCATATCATTAGCTGTCATTCCAAGTTTAGGATCTACATTTTCTGGATATGTAACACTTATTACAAACATACTCTTAACACCAGGGTAAGTATTTTTATTGAAATATCTGCCCATATCCATAGTAATTAATTGCCATGGATGTTCTCCAGGAATTCCCCATTTGTGCTTTTGTACAAATTTATCAAATCCAACTGTTGCACATAAATATGAATCATATTCTTGCTCATAAGCACGTTTTTCTAAATTTGCAAAATATTTATCCAACCCTTCTATATTAGCACAAGCAACTGGAGGAACTGTAACTATTATTTTATTTGTTTTTAATAAAGTTCCATTTTGCAAGTATACAACATTTTTGTCTATTTTAGAAACATTAGAATCAAAAAGTATATTAACATTTCTATCAACTAATAGATCATGTGCTTTATTCCATATCAAATGATTTAATGGTTTAGTTGGTTCATAGATTTTGTAAGGACCTGTATCACATATTTCTAAAAATACACCTAATAATGTTTTATGTGTATCTCCTCCATCAAGTGTTCTACATAATTTATCAAGTTTTAATCTACTTTCATCTGTAAATCCAATATGATTCATAAAATCATCTACTGTATAATTATCAGAATATGAGATATGTAAAATGTTATGTCTTATAAAAGCCCATGTTAATGATAAAAATTCTATAGGGGTAAATTTCATAAAAGAGAGTACTTCATAACTAAACATACTATAATACTCTATGAAGTCATCTTTACTTGTATCAAATTGTTTAATCCATGACCAGAAATTTAAATAAGAACCAATATATACTCGTGGTCCATGTTCTGTATGAACTTCTTCAATATCATTATTTACTTTATTTGGTGCATATCTAACACGGTGGCAGCCACCTAATGATTCAAGGGATTCTATTAGACAAACTTTATATTTATTTGACAAATGTAATGCTGTATTTATTCCTCCTGGGCCACCACCAATAATTACATAATCATACATAATTCTATATAGAAATTAATATTTTATTTGTATACTTCAATGGAGATGCCTATCATTGCTATCAAATTTTTAACTGTGATAATGTTTTTGATATCTGGGTTTTACAAATTATATGATCCATCTATTGGAATTAACAAACTGATGAAATGTCAAAAGAATCTCTTTAGCAATAATTTAAATTTGGTAAAAACTATCGTCTTTTTAGCTGGTATATGGGAAGTAATAGCTTCATTACTTGTTTTATATAAAAATGATCAAAATTGTATCTATGCTCTTTATTCTTTGGTAGTTTTTACAATACTTGCTACATTGTTATGTCATTTCCCACCAGTAGGCTTCACTTATTATCCATTTATAAGTAACATTACAACTATTGGCGGTTTGTTAGCTTTAATAAAATTAATACAAACAACTTAAAGAACATATATATTAGAAATTAAATGAATTGGTTTATAAAACTATGGGATGTATAACATCAAAACCATTCAAGCATATCAAGATTGATTATGAAAAACCAAAAACTTTAGTATGTTTTAACAATGGCAAATTTGGTGATTTTTATGTAAATAATAAAAACTTATATACATTTACAAAAGGTTTAAATTTAAAAAACAAAAGTAATTCATACAGGACAATTTGCAAGGAAGTAAAAGTATTTGATTTACCAATTAATAAGTACATTATCACAGCACTAGATATTTATAGAGATAAATTGAATGTTTATATTGAAATGCCAAAATATCATCAAACCTTATTAACTTATACTGATAATAACAATGGATTAATGACAAATGAGTCAATTGATGTTATTAATAATATAACAAGAGGACTTAAATATCTTCATGACAATGAAATTATTCATAATGATATTAAACCATCCAATATTTTGTTAAATGATACTACTGATTCATGTGTTTTAGCAGATTTTGGATTTAACAATGAATTAGGAATATGTGGTACATATGGGTATATAGCACCTGAAAAATACAATGGATATACAGATTATTATAATGATATATGGTCTTTAGGAATTACAATGTTACATTGTATATCTAATTCATCAGTAATAGATATTCTTTGTTATAATAATTCTGTTAGTCCAGATAAAGCAAGTGATTTTACATATGAGGAGATGTTTAAATTTTATATTAATCCAAATCCAATCCTTGTTCATTTACTGATGAATATGCTAAAAACAAATACTGATATACGTTACTCTATTGAAGATATTTGCATACACCCATTATTAATACCAGGAATTGAGAAAATACATCACAAAGATACAGTTTTAATAATAGATGATGATCCTGTACATTTGAAAATATTAGCGCAAAAAATGAAAATGAAAAATATTAATGTTCACACATCGAATTGTGTAATGAATGCATCATATTTGCTTAGTTTAAATAAATATGATTGCATTATAAGTGATTTATATATGCCAATTGTAAATGGAAATGAACTACATGAGATGATAAATCTACCAAATTTTCATTTGATATCTGCTTATGAAAATATTGATTATTATGATGTAATTTTAAAAAGTGATTTTAATAAATTAATCAGAATTGTGTATTCAGATTTTGAAATTATGTAATATTTTCAAAAATCTGTACCAACTATTTTAATAAAATCATATTTAGTAGACTTAAAATACTCTGCTACTTCTGTAAAAGAACTCCATGTTGAACCAAGTAGAGCATTACAATTACTCAAGGTCAACATATCTGCAAATGCACTTTTAATACTGTCACATGAACGATCTACAACATCATGATTAGCAAATTTAGAAGTATTAATATTATGATGTAAATTTGCTCCAAATATTGACTTCATTCGCGGAATAATTGTTGGTGTATCAGTAGTTATAAACCAATCACAATCAATTTCATCTTCAAGTCTAATCATCTCAGCAATAAAATTACTATAATGACATTTACTTCTAGCAGTTTTAGTTTGATCATAGTTAGTTGCAGTGTAATTGGATGGTAATTCCCATTTATTTTTCAACTTATTATCCATACGAATGTGTACACCTATTGTATATTTTTCAAAATGTTTAACAGATTTCTTTATATCATGACAAACGGTTAAATTTTGCAAACATTTTTTCATTGTTAAATAATCAATTCCTTCAAATTCTAGTATACAATTTGATTTTACAAAAATACTACGATTAAGGAATACAATAGGTGAGTCTTTATTATTATGTTCATCATCATTTACATAGTTATATTTATCTCCGCCTAAATCAAATGGAATATCTATATCAACATCAATATGTGGGAAACTATCTATAAAAAGGTCATTGAATTTACAGCCAAAATGAACATCTATAGGCCATTGAAATATTAAACACATATTGTATTTTTGAACATATTGCAATGCGCTCATCAATGCGCGCAAACGATTTCCTAAACCATGGTGTGGTCTAAAAATAAAGAATGGACATTGTGAATTGTAAAATAAATTTTTGGAAGCTTGAATTGAATAATGTGTATCACGATGATCATTTATAGACCATTGTTTAATATTTTCATTATAGATTATTTCATCATGACAACATTTTGTATTTAATTGTTGTTCTTGAATTCGTAAACTATCATCATGGGGTATATGTTCAATATAATTATGTTTTATGTCATTACGTTTAATTTTTATCAATCTTAAGCGTTCATACAAGTCCTCATCATCTCGTCCATATGTCAAAATGTGTTCACTATAACCATTTACATAAAAGAAATCATGTTTATAGATATAAATGAATCCATTCAAGTGATCTTCATTTTCATTTCTACTATTACGCCAATTTCCAGCATAAAACATTCCTTGTGACAATATATGTTCTTTAAAGAAATTTGAATTTATAAGTAAATAGTCAGTATCCATTTTAATAATTTTATTATAGGTAGCATTATAAATTGCAATATTATAAGCTTTTGACAAACACCAGGATTTAACTCCAATCACATTTATTATTTTAATACGTGAATCGACTATATTGTATTGTTTTAATTTACTATATATGGTTTCAGTACTTCCATAATCCAAAATGAGAATCTCATTTATATCATTGCATTTCAGCCATGTTGGTAAAGATTGAGAAAGCATATTCCATCTATTCATTGCTGCACAACATAATGAAATTCCATCATGTTGATAAAATAAAGAATCGTTTTTTTTATATTCATCTGATTCACGTAAAATTTTATCAACTTGACCTCGTTTCAGTCTAATTAAATTAGAATATTCATAAATACCATCATTATCTGCGTTTCTATGTAATACATCATTATACAATTGATGTACCTGAAGCATATAATATTATATTTTTTGATGAAAATAAAATGACGAGAATTCTTCTCTCTATATATATTACTATGACTGAGGAACTGCGTTTTATTGCATCGTATAATGATATCATAGATTTCTGCGAAACTGATATTGTTATGGCAAACAGATTTAGAAATACATTTGCAGAGGCACAAGCACGTGAAGTTACATTCAATCCTGTATTAAGTGCTGCTTCAAATCCAGAGTTGCTTACAAAAAAGCATGATTTTTGGACAAAACAGAATGATCCATCAAAAAGAGGAATTGGAACATTTGATGAAAATAAATACACTCGTTTTTTTATTACACATATGAAAAAACATTTGAAAAAACCAGAAAAATATGATGCTATTGCACGTACTGGATTTGATCCATATGGTCATTTAATGGAATTTGAAGAAGAGATCAATAGTTTTTACCATGATAGCACTTATTCTAAACTTGATTTAGCAGCATTACATTTTGTTGAAACCGGTAAAGAAGCTCCAGAAGTTGATTATCTTAAGTATGTAGCTTCATATGATGATGTAACTGAAGCTTTAAAAGATGAAGCTGTAGATTCAATATATGAATTAGGTAAAACTCATTATAATACCATTGGATTACCAGAACTACTTAAAGGAACTCGTGAAGTAACAGAGTTTTTTGATTCTGACAAATATATTGCATCATATGCTCATGTTGCTGATAATTTTAAAAATGAAGATGGAACATTAGATGAACATTCAGCTACAATTGCATATATAACTTGGGGAGCTTCAAATGGATTGTCAAGAAATTTATTCATGCCATATGTATATGTAGCAAACTATATCGATTTGATTAAAGAAGATATCTTTATTAATGGTGAAATAAGTTTTAAGAAAGTAGCAAAAATTTGGCTCAACAAATTTAAAGATGGTATTTTACTTGATAAATTTGATGCACATGATTTCAAAGAAACAATGGAACTTGGAGAAGAGGAAGATCCATACAAAGTTTTTGTTTTGAAAAAGATTACAGAATATAAAAAACAGCTTGCACGAGAAAATAGTTGTTTTTATAAGCTAGGTAAACTTTTATGTGCATCAAAACCAAAAGTAAAAGAAACACCTGAAGAAACAACAGAAGAAACACCTGAAGAAACAACAGAAGAAACACCTGAAGAAACACCAACTGAAACACCTGAAGAAACACCAACTGAAATACCTGAAGAAACACCAACTGAAACACCTGAAGAAACACCAACTGAAACACCTGAAGAAACACCAACTGAAACACCTGAAGA
>MDTC01147540.1_pt1 | contig 31852 bp, 31 predicted proteins | sample 811181 | NCBI WGS metagenome assembly MDTC01 (sample SAMN05326644, study PRJNA326480) | marine metagenome | isolation source: seawater | place: Pacific Ocean: North | collected 2011
AACTCTGGGTTCACCAGTGCTACCTGCATTGTGGTTGATTCCAACGGATCAAAGACAGTAGATGGACTAGAGATTGAGTCTGTCTTCTTTGCACCCACCTGGGACACCATTCACAAGACGATGTTCTCTCCTGACAACATAGGTTTTGGTAGGAGATTTGAAGAGGCATGTGTCCACTATGGGTGGCACTACATGGATGCAGGTAAGGTCATGGGCAAGAGTGCATATGATTCTGAACCTGCCAAGTCTCTACAGGCAGAGTGGGAGGAGAGGGTGCTCGACCTGATCTGTATGGCACCTACAAAGGATATTGTTCTGGCAGGTGGATGTTTCTTGAACTGTGTAGCAAACTACAAAGCACTCAAAAGATTCCCTGACTACAGGTTCTATGCAGAACCACTAGCGAATGATGGAGGCACTGCTATGGGTGCTGCTTACCTGGCATATCATGGCATCGATTGACATCCTAGACATCAGTGCATCGATTGGATGTAACCTTCAGTGCAAGGGTTGCAACCATTTCAGTAACTATTTTGCTCCTGGTAGCAAGATTGATACAGATAGTTTACTCAAAGATATTGAAACGCTACTGCCCAGGGTAAATATTGGTAGGGTATCTGTTATTGGTGGTGAACCCCTACTGAATCCACGTTGCAGAGAGATTCTCGATGCATGTACAGCACACACTGACTCTCCTGTTTATCTATACAGCAATGGTCTATTGCTCCTGGAGAATGAAACGTGGATCAAGGAGGTCTTAGAGAATCCTCAGGTGTTCCTTAGGATCAGCATTCATTTAGAAAGAGTAGAAGATATCATCAAAGAGTTCAACCACCCCAAGGTTCTCGTCACTGAGCACCACACAGGCAAAGACAGGTGGTTCAACTCAATCAAGAAGAGGGATGGCAAGGTCTATCCCTACACCCACAACAATCCAGCAAAGAGTTTCAAGGTGTGCTCCTGCCCTAATGCACAGTTGTATGGAGGGAGACTATGGAAGTGTCCTAACACAGCATTCCTGAGGGAGTTGTTGTATGTAACAGAACAGCAGGATGATCCTGAGTGGCAGGAGTATCTTGTCGATGGTCTTCCTGTCACTTGTAGTGATAATGAGTTGACAAAATTCTGTAGTAATAGTAAACTGCCTGAAAGCGTGTGTAACATGTGTACCGCCAAACCAATAAAGTTCAGTGCTGCACTGCAAGAACGCAGTAAACGAAAGGTTATTCCCCCAAAATAAATACCCAAAACTACCCCCCAAATGCCAACATACCCCGTAAAAAATCTAGAAACAGGTGAGACAAAGGAATTGTCCATGACTGTCGCTGAGTATGATCAGTGGAAGAAAGACAATCCTGCCTGGGACAAAGACTGGTCTAAAGGTGTTGCCTCTGCCGTTAGTGGTACAGGTGATGTCTATAGCAGAACTGATGGTGGATGGAACGAAGTTCTGTCAAAGGTTGCACAAGTCCCCGGTTCCAAAGTCAAGCCTCAGAAAACTACACACTCATGACTGCACGTCGTAAGAAAATTTCGTCATCTGTCGGTGCTGGTATGACTGCTAAGCAAATGCGACGCAAGAAACCGATCAATTCTGATTCGATGGTAGACATCCTACCAATCACTGACAATCAGGAGACAGTCTTTCAGAAGTACAAGGAAGATCAGAACCTGTTTCTGTATGGGTGTGCAGGTACGGGTAAAACATTCATCACTCTCTACTTGGCACTGAGGGATGTGCTCGATCCTCTGAACCAATACAACAAGGTCGTTCTTGTTCGCTCGTTGGTTTCTACTCGGGAGATTGGTTTTCTTCCCGGTGATCATGAGGATAAGTCTGCCCTTTACCAGATTCCTTACAAGAATATGGTGAAGTACATGTTCGAGATGCCTACGGACAATGACTTTGAGATGCTTTGGGGTAACCTCAAGACACAGGAGTCAGTGACGTTCTGGTCTACTAGTTTCATCCGTGGTACCACGCTGGATGATGCTATCATTATTGTAGATGAGTCTCAGAACCTGAACTTCCACGAACTTGACAGTATCATCACCCGTGTTGGTGAAGGTTCTAAGATCATGTTCTGTGGTGACGTAGCACAGACTGATCTTGTCAAGACCAATGAGAAGAATGGAATCCTAGATTTCATGAAGATCATTCAGCGTATGCCTGAGTTTGATGCGATTGAATTCGGCATCGATGACATCGTACGCTCCGGTCTCGTCAAGTCTTATCTCACCAGTAAAATCGAACTTGGTATGTGATGTTTGATCATGTAGAATGTGAACTTCCGCGACTCCAGCGGAAGAATATTGAAGGAGTTCGTTTCTACACAGTCAATGAGAGACCGATGGTGTCCATCACCTCGGTCACTTCTCATTGGAATGCTAAGAAGTTTGTAGAGTGGCGGAAGCGTGTCGGTGATGAAGAAGCAAACCGCATCACCAAGCGTGCCACCAGTCGTGGTACTGAATGTCACGAGTTGATCGAGACATTCATGCTGAATAAAGAGGTTCAATATAAGAATCCTGGACCGAAGATGCTCTTCCTCCAGGCGAAGAAGACGTTGGAAAAGATAAATAATATCTACGCATTAGAAAAAAGTCTCTACAGCGAAGAGCTTGGGGTAGCAGGCACAGTTGATTGCATCGCTGAGTACGAAGGCGAGCTTGCTATCATTGACTTCAAAACATCAGCAAAACCTAAACCTAGATCTTGGATTGAAGGTTACTTTGTACAGGCAGCAGCATATGCTTGTATGTTCTTCGAGCGTACTGGTATTCCCGTCAAAAAACTTGTCATCATTATGACATGTGAGAACGGAGAGGTGCAAGTGTACGAAGAGTATGATAAAATGAAATATATGAAACTTCTTGTTCTATACATCGAGAAATTCGTTGAAGAAAAAATCACAGCACTCCAAGTCTGAAATGAAGTCTATTTTGAAGAGTAAGTTCTTGTGTCAAGACAAGTTCACGAATGACATTGAGAACTTAGTCAAAGACAATGCTGACATGAACTACATCGAGGCGATTTGTTTCTATTGTGAGACAAACAACATCGAGATCGAGTCAGTGTCTAATCTCATCACCAAACCTTTGAAAGAAAAACTCAAAGGCAATGCGATGAACCTAAATTATTTGAAGAGGACATCCAGAGCAAAGTTCTTTAGTATCTAATGGACAAACGAGAGTTCAAACTATCTCAGATCAAGAGTCACCTATCACTAGAAAGACTCCGAGAAGTATCTGAGAGTGTGGACTTCGTTCGACAACAGAAAGGATTCTGGACAACAAACTTCAAACAGGTTACTCCTGAAGAGATCGCATCTCTTGAGGCGGAGCGACCTACCACAAGACTGTTGAGCATACATGTCATCAACGGATGCAACCTGGCATGTCGTGCATGTAACCATAACAGTAGTCTTCTTGGTGTCAAGAGTGGGGTAGACATCGATGCTTTGATGGAAGACATCAAAGAATTCTTGCCCAAAGTATATGTGTGGAGTCATATCAGTATCATTGGTGGTGAACCTTTACTAGAACCACGCACCAGAGAGGTCGTGAAGGTCACCAGAGAGGTCGCAGAGGCAACGGGGCAGACCTGTAACATAAAACTGTTTAGCAACGGTTCACGCCTCTTACAGGAGCAGGAGTGGATCGCTGATGAAATGTTGAAAGGTGTCAACTTCAGACTCACCTTTCATAAACCCTGGTACACTGAGCAAGGATCAGTGAACTGGTGTAATGCTGCGAAGTTCATCAGGTATCTTCAGTCCAGAGACGTGGACATCGATAACCTGTTGGAGTTCAGTGAAGCATTCCGTCAACTGGATGGCAAACCCAGGCAGTGGTTTGACATCGTGCGGTATGAGATCACAAAAGATCAGATCAAATACTACCCATTCGAGGAAGGGAATCCTGAAGAAAGTTTTCAGCACTGCACCTGTCCCAATAGTCAGTTGTATAATGGACACCTGTGGAAGTGTCCCATGATCTCTTACCTCAGGGAATCATTGGATGCCACAGATCAACTCAATGATCCTGAATGGCAGAAGTATCTGGCGTACAAACCCACCAGCATCTCTGCTTCCACAGATGACATCCGAGCATCGTTTGATGAGGTAACAAAACCTCATGAGATCTGCTCCATGTGTCCTCGCAACCCTGTGTGGTTCACAGCAACCAAACAGTTGGATGCGAAATTGAAAAAGAACGTCGCAATGCACGATGAAGCAACCTATGACACCGTTTGATACTTACAAAGAGTATCTGGCGTACAAGAATCACTTCTCCAAGGAGAAGTATGATTACTTTGTGTATGGTGGCAAGTCCAGAGCAAGTCTTGACTCCTTCTACAAGAGGAAGGACAGGTACTTCTTTGAGAAGACATCCAGGAAGTACAAGGACGAGGACATCCGAAACTTCTTCCTCGCTAACTTTGTGAGCACTGATAATCCACAGGGTCTGTGGATTGGTAACATCATCCGTGGTGGTGAGGGAGTTTACGTAGCGTGGCAGCGTCGTCAGCAGAGTTTGTTCTACAACTTCAAGAGCACCAACAAAAACATGCTGGAACAGTATGGGTTGCAGGACTTCATTGAAGTAAAGGGTGGTCACCCACCACTCCTCAAAGAATATCTGGCAGGCAACCTCAGCATTGAGGAGGCAGTGATCTATGAGAAGTTGTTTGGATACTGCAAAGACTACGACAAGAAACTAGATGACCCAGTGTGGCATCAGATCGGAATGAAAATCAAAAAGTATCTACCGTTTCTAAATATTGACAAAGAAAAGTATCGCAAGCAAGTAATTGCTGAGGTCAACGATCAATTCTAATGAGCAAATTTTTTGAGAACGAGAATGTCCGCCGCGAAATGGAGGACATCTATGACATTCAAAAAGAACTGTACAATGTGATCATGCAGTTCCCCTCCATGTCTGACGCTGCGAAGTGGGAGCACATTGAAACGTTGAAGAGTTTGATTGAGAAGCAGCAGATCATGTGGACCAGGGTCTCGTATTCCGAAGACCCTGAAGCAGTTGATATGAAGAAAAAGATTCAGGAGTCTGCCAAACAGATTGGTTTTGGTAACGCAGACATGAATACTATCTTCAGCAACATGAAGAACACCTTGAACCTCATGCAGACCCAACTAAAAAAATAAGGTCATAAAAACTGGGCAGATACTATGTTTGAATACATCAATAAATAAGTTTTTATTCACTCCTATGATCTCTGTTTTGTTTGTTGGCAAGGTGAAAGAGTTCACTGATGAATACAATGCATACAACAACACCCTGCTGGATAGTGCACAGAAGATCCCAGGGTTCATTGGCATGGAGAGTGAGCTGGTAGATGACATTGAGATCACCATCAGTCAGTGGCAGAGTGAAGATGACGTGCGGGAGTGGGCACGTGATCCAACGCACATGAAAGCAAAGCGAAGGGTCAAAAAGTGGTACCACTGGTATCGCGCTAAGCATTTTACGTCTAACCAATGAACGACGACGATCTGTATCCCGTATTTGAGGATGATTGGTATGCATCCTTGAACATGGGCATACAGGAACTCCGTATGCTGTACAGTCACATCGAGTATTCGATCAAGATGTGGCCGGGTGCTCCTGCACGTCCAGTGGAGGAACAAGAGTATCTCCAGAGATTGAAGTCACGAATTGCAAGTGTAATAATGCAATACAATTTTGACATGCTGGAAATGGAGTGATAGAATGCACTTGTATCATGCACTCCGCATTGAAATGGCAAAGGGTTTCAAAGATCTTCGCAACGTAAAACCACGTCCTGACTTGACACCGCAGACCACTACCGTTGACACGTCAGAGAAAAAGAAACCTCAGACCCTGCTGAACAGCAAGCATCTTGCCTTCGATAAAGATGGCAATGTGGTAAACCCACGTGATCAAAGAGAGAAAGCAGCAATGGAAGACCGTAAGCGTATGAATGTGATCCTTGCCACTGGACTGCTGTTCATTGTCTTCGGTCAGGTTTATCTTGGTTCTGCTATCAACGGTATGACAAGAACCATCAACCGTCTTGCTGAGACTTCCTTGACAGGTGCTAAATAAACCGCTATATTATGTAAGCGGTGACAATCTTACTAATCCACCGAATCTAATTCCAATATGTCTTTTGCAGACCTCAAAAAGCAATCTCGACTTGGTTCTCTGACTTCAAAGTTGACCAAGGAAATCGAGAAAATGAATACCAGCGGCGCTGGTAACACAGATGAACGTCTGTGGAAACTTGAAGTCGATAAGGCAGGCAATGGTTATGCCGTCATCCGATTCTTGCCCGCTCCCGAAGGAGAAGAACTCCCTTGGGCGAAGGTGTGGTCACACGCCTTCCAAGGACCCGGAGGTTGGTATATCGAAAACAGCCTGACCACCCTAGGACAGAAAGATCCTGTCTCTGAGTACAACCGTCTCCTTTGGAACAGTGGTACTGATAGTGACAAGGATTTGGCACGTAAGCAGAAGCGAAAGCTCACTTACATTGCGAACATCTACGTAGTCAAGGATCCGACTAACCCCCATAACGAAGGACAAGTTTTCCTTTATAAGTTCGGAAAGAAGATCTTTGACAAGATCACTGCTGCCATGCAGCCTGAGTTTGAAGACGAAGAAGCAATCGACCCGTTCGATTTTTGGCAAGGTGCGAACTTCAAACTGAAGGCAAAGAATGTTGCGGGTTACCGTAACTATGACAGTAGTGAGTTTGCTGCTGCATCTCCGGTGCTTGACGACGACGATGCCCTTGAGGCATTGTGGAAGAAACAGCATTCTCTAGAAGAATTTACTCGCCCTGATCAGTTCAAGGCATATGGGGAACTAGAGAAGCGTTTGAATTCCGTGTTGAACAACACCCGGAAACCAGTTGACCCTGAGACCTTCGATGAGGAGGAAGCAGCGGTCACTAAATCTCGCCAGCAAATGGATGAGGAAGATCGTATCGTCAAAAAAAGTCCTGCCCCTGTTGAGTCTGCTGTCGCGACCGGATCAACAGATGCTGATGACTCAGATGACGATGCCCTGTCCTACTTTCAGAGACTTGCCGAGAGCTGAGGCATGAAGTTCTACAGCTTCAACGAGCTGATTGGAGTCTGGGATGGGGATCTCCCCATCCTGGACTTTTCTCTTAGGAAGATCTATGAATGGAGGGACGAGTTCCCTGAGTCCGAAGGCAATTCCAACATCGAGGGTTGGCAACGCACTGGTATGCACAAGGATGGGCGATTCAGTCCACTGATGTCACTCATCGCAAATAAGTCTCGGGAATACATCGATCAGCATGATGTAAAACCACCCCGTTACATGGAGATTGTCCACGCCTTTGCCAACATCAATGGACCTGGTGCATCAAACTGCATGCATCATCACACCTATGGTCAGATCAGTGGGGTGTATTGGTTGAAGACCCCACGTAATAGTGGTGATCTAATCATCATGAGTCCTTTTCACAACCAATACCTGAATACCTCATGTGTATCTAAGATTGACCGCAATGCGATGGTCATCGAACCCAAAGCAAACACAGGGGTGTTTTTCAACAGCAATCTAGTTCACTACGTAGATCAGAACCGATCAGGTAAAGACAGGGTGTCTGTAGCGTTTCACATCCTTCTTCACCCGTAGCGAAAACGGACCTTCATTTACCAGAAACTGGAAAAAAAACTCGGGGCAAAAATCGCCCCTATAGGCTTTTATGTACAAAAACATAGTCATCATAGAACGGAATATCGATGTGACGCCGTTTTTGGAGGAATTGAACCCAGATCACTGGGACTGGGTTTCGCAGCAAACGGGGAATAATCTGGGAGGCGACAGAAACCCATATGGGTTCTTACCGCTAGTTTGGGCAAAAGTTCAAAAAGGCGAAGATCCGCATGATGCGATGGGACAAGAAAAAACGGCACTTTACGACTTATATCCCAAAGTGCACGAATTTTGGAAAAAGCACAATATCACCGAAACTGGCAGAGCGGCATTTTTCCGATTACAACCCGGAAAACGTGTTTTGGAGCATATTGACCGTGGTGAGTATTATAAGAAAAAGGACCGATATCACCTATCTCTGCAAGGCACCTATTTGTACCGTGTTGGTGATGAAAGCATGATTGTGCCACCTGGCACGTTTTTCTGGTTCCACAACAAATTACCCCACGAGGCATTCAACGTGGGGAATGTTGATAGGTATTCATTGGTCTGGGATGTTCCTCACAGTCCCAATAACCCACATTTAGCGAAGTGCTAAAAGGCGAAGATTATCGCCTTTCTTCATCTTACGGTCAATGTACTGACTAGAATCTTCATAAGTCATGATGTCCCTCATGTCTTCGATAATGGTATCGATGTACATTGACTTGAGAGTGTAGATGTTCCGCTTCGCATCATTTTTGCGAGTCTCATACTCTAGGTAACTGACCGACTGAGTTCCTTGATCAGTGTAGTTGATACCTCTGTATGAGTAAGTAAACGTGGCATCTCCATCAACCACGAGACCACCTTGCTGCAAGAGTTTCCCTTCAGGATCGCGACGCTCCACACTTTCGTAGTGATGAATTTCAGCAAGTTGCTGAGGAGTGTAGTTGTTGTCGATATAGCGTTGGAAGTCAATCTCACTCATAGGCCATTCATCACGAATGTTCAGAATGTTGTTGGAGATTAGGATAATCCAATCGTATTCTGGATTGCCATACAACTCATCTGCCACATTATCGGGACGGTCATCGCCACGAATGGAAAACTTGTCAAAGGCAGCAGCGATCTGGAAGATGTCGTCTCGAATCTTGCCTCTTTTGAAGATATTGGTGCTTTCAACGTAATCGGAACTAGATGACCGATTGTCGGAAAAGGAAAGCAGAGATACTTTGGGAAAGTCGTCGAAATAAGCCATTAGAATCCGATGTCCTCCTCGGTGATTTTGTTACTGCCCATGAGAGGACCTTGGAACCTAAGCAGATCTTCAGTAGAGGCAGTCCGATCTTCGCCCAACTTATAATCATCACGGAAGATTGGAGTAAGCTCAGTGAAACTGAGCATCATGGTTGTTCTGACTGGTTGGGAGATTGAGTTTGGGTCGGCATATGACTGATAGACACCTCCATCAGTGTAATTGAACCCAATATTGGTCAAAGCACACATCTTGTGGATAGGCAATGCCCTAATCCGTTGCTGACCATTGAAATATGATATTCGGAAGAGATCTGGAGAACCAATAAAGATGCCATTACCAACTTTCATGGGAGTCATGCCCTCCTTGAAGAATCTTGAAATGCGATTTACTTTTTTGGCATCTTCTTCACTATTGGGAGCAAACTCATACTTGAACACAAACTGTCTCAGTTTAGGACCTGAGAACAACAACTCCATATTGGGATTCAAGACCTGACCATTTTTCCTGGCAATGAATTGTGCAGGATCAACATTGATGCCAACCTTAGACAAAAGCATCTTGGCAATTTGACCACTGAGTGCTTGATCGACACCGCTGCCAGAATTTTGTGCCTGAGTGACTAGAGCTTCGCCAGTTTTCGCTATATTTGACAATCCAGTTGTTATAAGTTCAAATACGTTTTTATTACCAGTCAACACATCAGCAATGTCAGTTTGTGCCTGCATGAATGCACCCGCTTCCACGATATTGGCAGTTCCTTGACCCCAGTTCATGCCTTGACTGGCTTGGAGATCATTTGGGATTGGTAGACGGACACCACCAATAAATTTTTGTGTTTGAACGGACCTGGTTAGACCATCAGTAAAAATTTTCGATAAGTCGGTTGCTGCACCAGCATTTGGGGCACTATATTCAAACTTCTCAATCTTCATGTAATCCTGAGCACCTTCTTTGTAAAGTGCATCATGAGGATATTGAAGAAACTCTGGCGGTGCACCTTTTGTTGACGTAAACACCTGAGCAGCAGCTTCTTCTGGCTCGAAGGGTATTACTGGGATCGGCATAGTGGTGCCGTTGTAGGCAGCGTCAGGATGAATAAAATTCTTTGCCTGGAAAGTTGGAATTATCTGAGACACATCATATTCATCCTTTCCCAAGTTTTTAGTGAGGCGGTTTATAGAATTACCATCAAAAGCAAACGATGCACCTGATTTATTAGCAGCTTCTTGTACTTCAGTTAGCAGACCCTGCTTTCTTGCCAAGGAAAACGAGCTGTCTAATGCACGAATCAATCCTCTCTCTACGGCAGGATCATCCAATAATTTCCTATTATTACTCTGATTCAGATCTAGGCTTATACCACTAGCACTCTCGACGAGACCTCTGATCGTTCCAAACTGATCATCCAGTTTGGTGCTCATAAGCAGTCGATGGGCAGCACCTTGGATAGTAACCTTCTGGTTCAGAAGACAAGATTTACCAATACATTTGTTACTCATTAGTTCTTGAGGGTGCCTTTACGATAAACCGTGTCAGGATCAATATCAATTTCAACGGACCCGAAGTCCCTAACAAATTTTTCAGAATCAAGGTTGACTGCTTTATCCCACTCTTCTGTTGCAATAGTGAGGAAGGGACTGCGGACGTAGGATTTTAGGTATTTATGGAACCCCCGCAATCTTGCTAAATCTTCTCCAGCGTCAATATATCTCATTATTGACAATCTATTCTCTGGTCTGTGGTAATGTAGGTTGACACCCCAAAATACTGTGCCTCTTTCTACCGCAATCAGATAGCACAATGGGTTACGGTCATAGTAAGGCAATTGCTCTGCTGTTTTCGCTGTATATTGAAACAGAGCAATTTTGCCAGGAATAGGTCTTCCTTCTAAAGTAGACTTTGGGAATTCATCTCTATATTCCAAGTTCCTTCTCCGTCATGACTTGAAACTCCCATCGGCGGTCAGCACAGAACTCTTCTGCTGCCTTCCACTTTGCTTGGTTTTTGGCATATTCGAGAGTTTCATAGAGATGCTTTTTGGTCTTCCTTTTTGTTGTTGGAGGAGCACACTGCTTAGCAGGTTTGATCTCAATAATCTTCTCAATAACCTGACCCTTTACATTCTTGTATTTGATGTAAAAGTCAGGGAAGTACCTACGGACACGTTTGGTCGTAGGGTCATAATATGGAATATGAAACTCTTCAGATGCCCAGAATAAAATGTTCTCATTCTTGTCGCAATAGACCATAAACTTACGTTCCCAGAGAGAGCGATAGATTATGTTTCTTGAATCCCCTTTATACTTCCTCGGATTCGACGGTCTATACCGACCTTGATATGACATACATAGTATACTAGACCACTCTATATTTAGAGGCATGGCATCAAGAGCCGAAGTTATAAGCGATCCTAAAAGGAGGATTCTAAAAACTGATGACCTCTACCTTGGTAAGACCAGGGCAGGCGGTATTGTGCCCGCCTTCAACAACATTTATGATGTAACGATTGATTTTTCAGGCGATAAGACAAGCACATTGAGAGGACACATCAAATCGACAGTGCTGTATGAGACTGATGAACCTCCTGGAAGTTACCTTTCTCTGTTTTGCTCAGAGGCACTTCTTCCTGGAAGTCAGTTTCAAACTTCCTCTGTTGATGGACTTCGCCAGGGTTTGCAACAACAATATGCTTTGTATCGTAGATATCCCGATATCAACCTGACGTGGTATTCTCAAAGAGATTACTTTACTAATGATGTGTTCAATGCCTGGATGGAATTTATGTCTCCTCCGGATTTTGGTAAAGACACAGTAAATTTGGATGAAAAACTGAAAGGGAGTAATCCTTCTAGAAGGTTGAGATATCCAGATCAGTACAAGTGTAATATGGAGATCACGTCATTTAGTCGTGACGCTAGCAATCCCAGTTACATCACATATCATATTAGAAGAGCATTCCCGACTAACATTGTTGCTGCTCCTTTGGCATATGGAAAAGCAGAACTGATCAAGACTACAGTATCTTTTGCTTACGAAACATATTATATTGGTCGTCAAGGTAGTTCTGCTAATGTTACCAAAGCAAACAGTAATGGGATTGACTTACCTTTCAACGCTCCAATAGACATCGACGGGAGTGATCCGTTACCTAGGGAGACTACTCTTGGTAACGAAGAACCATCTCGTACTATTCTGACACCAGAATCTGGCACAAGTCTTGATTCCAAACCCCTACCCCCTGCCGCCACTAAACCACTCCCTGATGTATTCAACAGTCCTGGAGAGAGATCTCTCGGGACACCCTGATAAATACCTGTACTGAATTGAATTGTTATGCCACTGCCTAAGGTTGTAACCCCTGTTTTTGAGGTGAATCTGCTATCGACTGGTAAACCGGTCAGATATCGACCATTCCTGGTCAAGGAAGAAAAAGCACTATTGATTGCACTTGAAAGTGGTAATGATAAAAACATCATTGCTACGGTAAAAGATGTTCTCAAAGCATGCGTAGTCACTCGGGGAGTAAAGATTGATACTCTCCCCTCATTTGATCTTGAATACCTATTCTTGAACATCCGAGGTAAGTCAGTTGGTGAGACTGTAGAACTGCTGGTCACTTGTGCTGACGATGAGGATACTAAGGTTCCTCTGATGATTCATATGTCAGAGATTGGTCTGGATGTTCCTGATGGTCACACTGACACCATTGAACTTGATGGAGGAATCTCTATCAAGATGAAGTATCCATCTATGGATGAGTTCCTGAAAAACAACTTCAGCGTTACTCAGCAAACCAACAAAGACACGGTGGACGAGGCATTCAAGGTAATTGCCAAGTGCATTGACACTGTGTTTACTGAAGAGGAAGCATGGTCTGCTAGTGACTGCACTCAAACAGAACTGGTGAAGTTCATTGAGCAGTTGAGTTCAGCACAGTTCCAGAAGATTGAGAATTTCTTCTCCAGCATGCCCAAATTGAAGTATGAGGGCAAAGTGACTAACCCAAATACTGAAGTTGTGACTGATGTAGTTGTCGAGGGGATGTCGAATTTTTTCGGATAATGCTATATCACACGACCCTTGATGTGTGTATGGAAGTCAATTTTGCTCTCATGCAACATCATGGATGGTCATTGAGTGATATAGAAAGTTTATTCCCCTGGGAAAAAGACGTATACATAAAGTATCTCACAAATTATCTTGAGAAACAAAGACTAGAGGCAGCACAGGACGCTAATGCCGGATTCTAACGTACAGTCTGTTACTCCCATTATTGCCCCTTTGCGGGACAAGGTGGAGGAACAAGCTGTTGCGTTGAATGATAATGTAGATAGAACGAACGATAATATCAGACGTTTGGGACGTATTGTCCTAGACATGGAAAGACTGGATGCAAGCATGAAAGTCATGCGTGCAGACATTAGGAAAGATCTCAGAGCACGAAGGAGATACTTTAGAGAAGAGCAGAAACTTATAAAGAAGGATATCAAGCAGACAGAAAAACTTGGTAACAGCTTTATTGGATTTAGAGCAACCCTTGCTGGTTTAGCTGCTCTCAGTGCGGGCAGAGAGTTCCGTGATGGTGATATAATGGGTGGGTTACAGGATAGTGCAATTGCTGTCACAGCAATGCTACCTGAAATCACAAGTACAGTTTTAGGAGCAGTAGGTTTGGCATTAGGTTTGAAAGGTGGAGGCGGGCGCGGACCAACCGCCGGTCCCAGAGCAGCAGCACCTCGTGGGAGAATGCGTGGCGGTCCAGGGTTTATGGCTCTGTTGCCACTAGCACTTCTTGGTGGTTCTATGTTGCTGGGTTCTCCTGCAAAAGGAGATAAAGCTCGTGCCGAGATGATTCAACAGCAATCTGTTGAAGATAGTTTGATCAGTCCTAAAGAAGTAAATTTTTTCGGTATCACAGTTGCTAGATTCAGTGGCATTTTAGACAAACTTCTGGGAAGAAACGTCAAGGATCCTAAGATCAATATCAATGATCCTGGCGGAAAACCAAAAAAACCTGCCCCAGGACCTGGCGACGATGATCCCCCGCCAAAGGTTGATCCTGTTGACTCAATGTTGCCTGGTATCAATAGGGTTGCTTTGGATGACCCTAAGTCAGAGGCACTCGTTCAACTCGTAAGAGAGAGTGAGGGCACTGCTGATGCCCAAGGATATAACAAGTGGTTTGGTGGTGATACCAGTATTGACATCACTAAGATGACTGGCACTGAAGTTGCAAAAGAGCAACAGCGTCGCATCGATGCAGGTATAACTCCCAGGTTTTTCAATCGTGCCACGGGCAAAATGGACACAAGTGCCGCTGTGGGTGCAGGTCAATTCCTGTACCCTGAACAGATAATGCGTGCCATGAAGTTGGATCCTGACACCACCAAAATGACTCCTGAAGTTCAGGATGCGATGATTCTTTATCTGGCACAGAATGAACGCAAGGTAGATCTTTCTGATGGCATCAGCAATGCTGAAATGGAGAGATTGGGTATGGAGTGGGCAAGTCTCACTTCATATCATAAGCAGAAAGATATCTCTGCTCCCGAGTCAGTTAGCAGATATAACACAATCTTAGATAATATCAATAAGCGTAGAGGACAGACTTCTGACCCTGACCCCATGGGTCCTCAGTCATCTTTGCCACCTTTGCCGGATCTTCAACCTGCTACTCCTGCTCCCCAGATTGCTGCTGTTGCACCTGAACCGCCATCTCCTGCATCAATTACGGTTGATCCAAACTCCAATGGCACCACGGGAACTGAGATTGCATCTACGGCATTGCTGAGTCAGTATAACATCCCAGCAATGTTCTCATGAGAAATATAAAACCACTAACTAGCGTAATAAAACAAAGAAATCTGCAGGTTTCTAGACTTGAAGAACAAAGTCTGAGACTGAGGAAGAAACTTGTAAAAACGCGGGGAGAAGCATTTGATAGGATACAGGGAGAACTTGGTAAGAGTTCTTCCTCTTCTGGTGGTGGTGGTATTGGGCAGGGTCTTCTAGGACTGGGTGGTGCTGCCCTTGGTGGCAGACTGCTTAGAGGTCTCAGGAATAGGTTTAGAAAACCATCAAGACTACCAAGAACTAAACCTGCAAATAATATTATTCCGACTAAAGGTCTTAGAGGTGGCGGTAAACCACGTATTCCATCTGTCCGTGGTGGACTGCGGATGGGTAGGTTCAATGCTATTGCCACCACAGCACTGACTGGGGTTGATTATGGAATGAGACTGGCAGAGGGTCAAACCCAAACCCAGGCAGTCAGCGGTGCACTTAGCACAACAGCAGGTGGTTTAGCAGGTTTTGCTGCTGGTGCCAAAGGCGGTGCAATTGCTGGAGGAGCGATAGGTGCACTCTTCGGTGGAATTGGTGCTGCCCCCGGTGCTGCTATTGGTGGTCTTTTAGGTGGTTTAGTTGGCAGTTTTGGTGGTGCAACCTTAGGTGCCAATATTTCTGACAAGATAACAGGAGCAGATCAACGGAGAAAGGTAGAGGAAAAGAAATCAAGACTTTCTGCGAGGACGAGTAAATTTGGTCGTACTGTTGAAGAATTTGATAATGCCTTAGATCGCTTTGCTCTACTTGCGGGGAAGAAAATTTATTTCATTGATGATGAGTACACTATTGATATCAATGGAGGAGGAGGGGATGACGGTCCTCTTTTTGATCCCCGTGGCAGAAAACCCCCACGCGGACCTGCCGGGGGACCAAAACCCGTTGTAATGAAGAAACCAGATAACATATTTGAGGCAGAGATCCCTGGTGAAGCTCAAGAGCACAAGGATGGTCGGCGGTTTAGGTTTGCTCCCGACTATGTTCCTACTGGACTTGACTACAGTGAGATTCCCAGCACACCTAGTAACAAGGTGGTGCCAGTTGATAAACTGCCGATACTTCTCAGACCATTTACTGAAAAGTTTGACCTTGAGGAAGCTAAAGGTGAAGAGCAGACAATTGAAACCCCTTATGGTCCACTTATCCGTAAACCAGCAACGTTGTTTGCTCCGGCAGGTTTTCAGTTCCTGAACCGGGATGCTCAAGAAGACAAACGATTTAGAACAGAGCAAACTATCAGATCTGCACCTGTGCAAGCTGTTGGTGGAACGACTGGATTCTTGAGTTTTCTTAGCGTGTTCAGGGGTCTTAGGGGTCGTAGATCAACTACTAGGACAAGGACCAACACGGAGTTGATGGGTAAGGATGGTAAACCCAAACAACCACCTACGATTGATCCTCCAAGATCAGTCAAACAACGTACACGTGTTCGTCAGACAAACGTAAATCCAATCAAGAAAAGACAGCAGACTGTACGAGAAAAATTAGAAGAATCTAAAACAGGAGAAGTTACCGTTTCTAATCTTCCTCCAGAACAATTGCGGCAACTTGAAAGTCTGTTCCAATCGCCAACTACCGCAGGATCTAAGGGTACCAACTTCAATGCGATGCTTCTTCCTTTGCTTGCTGGTGTTACTGCCTTGACCATGCAGGACTCCAAGGGATCTCAGCAGATGCCATTCATGGTGTCTCCGCCAGCATCTCAGAGTGTTATTACATCAGAAACTTCCATGCCTTACTCTAAATACCTTGAGTACGAGTCTTATATGAAGGTCTGGAAATGAAGTGGTTGAACGGCTATCAAGCTAAGACACTAAATGTATTTCCAGAAGGCAAAGAACCCTTTTCCTTGATTGGTCAGTTTCAGGGTCTTAGGTATGAGGAGGGAGTTGGTAGGACTCTAAAGGTCACTATCATGATTGCCGACACCTTTGGGTTGTCGCAAGCATTGCCTATTAGACCTGGCAATAAGGTTGAGCTTTCATTCACTCACCCTAGTGTCAAAGAACCATTCGAGTTCACTTCTAAGAAGAAGAATGAGTTGCTGATTGCAAATATCGCTAGTGAGATGGGCAACTCCAAGCGACACATGTATATCTTGGAGTGTGTTACCAAGACAACCATGTCTAACTTGACTGCCAGGGTAATCAAGAGATATAAGGGCAAGATTACTGATAGTGTTGAGAAGGTTCTAAAAGATGTGCTGGAAGTTGATTCTAGTAGGATTGATATCCCACATCCTGCTATGAATGAATACACATTCACTGGCAACTATCAAGCACCATTGAAGCAGGTCAGCAGACTGGCATCTAAGTGTGTTGGTGAGCAGAAGAGCAAGTCCTCTGCTGAGAGTGGTAGTGCTGGTTATGTCTTATGTGAGAGTGAGCGTAAAGGATATAAGTTCTTCTCTGTCGATAAGGCATTGCAAGAGGAAGCATCACATGGTTATGAGCAACTTGCACACTTTGACTCAACAAAGATCAATAACTTTGCTGCTGTAGATACACCAAGATTTGTAGAAAGTCATGATATCATCAAAAAGTTGATGGTAGGACAATACAAGTCTGCTAACTGGTACTATAATATTATTGATCGCACCCCACACTTCGTAGAATATAGTTACAAGGATAGTAAACTGGATTCTGCAAATGAAGATCAGTATATCCCCAATGACATTGATGAGAAGTATTCAAGAATCTTTCTAAATGTTCTTGATGTTGGTGCGATGTCAGAGAAGAAGGCAGAACTGAAGACTCCTGCGGAAACTATTGCCTGGCGTCAGGCACATGCAACCGGAAGATTTCAATCTCTCTTCTCTCAGTCACTAGAGTTGACTGTCCCGATGAACTTGGATTTGCAAGTTGGAATGATCATAAAAATGGCATTCCCACTACTAAATAGTGAGTCAACGGGCATGAACCCTTCATCCGGTAACTACATGGTCGCTAAACTCGCCCATGTATTCGGGGATCCCCGTGGTGATGTTACCGGACTCTCATTAGTCAGAGATTCTTTCGCATTCTATTCCAAATGAGCGAATTCATTGATAAGGACGGGAAAGAGCACGTCAATCACGGCATGCTTGAGTACACAAAAGACGATCTCAAAATGCACGGTTTCATGGATAAGCATGAAGGTGAGGCAGATGATGGTTGGAAAGCACGTCACCGCGATCAAGTTCTAGAGAAGTATTGCGATAATCATCCTGATGCTCTCGAATGCCGTGTATATGACGAGTGATGTTTGACGACCGGGGTATTGAATCTAAATTTGCAGGACGTGACGGGTTTCACTGGTTCATTGGCCAGGTTCCTGTTGATCCTGCATGGAGAGAATTTCCTGGCGACAAACAATCACGTAAGTATGGTTATCGCGCCAAGGTAAGAGTTCTAGGCAAACATCCAGGCACAGATGATGTCACGGATGAAGAGTTGCCATGGGCACACATTCTGGTCCCTGCTAGTCAGGGTGCAGGTGTGAACTACGCTGGTGTTAGTAACTTCATCCAGGGTGGAGAAACTGTTATCGGTTTCTATGCTGACGGTGAAGATGCTCAGCAACCAATCATTCTTGGTGCGTTATACCAACACTCTTTGATCAAGGGTGCTTTGAAGTGGGACGATGTTCTGGATAAAGGAACATCTGGATTCTCAGCGATCACAGTTGATTCTGTGTTAGAGACTGGTGGTTCGGAGACTGCTCTGGGTGCCAGTGTCCGTCCTACGAATAAAGTTAGACCTTCATCGGTTGGCAGTATTCCTAATAATGATCAAGAAATTGATGATGACAACGGCAAACCAGTACAGACTGCTGCCCGTCACATTTTAGACAAACCTGTTGAGATCAGGAAAGCAGTCAAATGTGACGTTCCCAAGTCTGCTATGGGTGACGTTGCAAAGACCATGTCGTCTTTCATTGAAGTCATCAAAGGTCTTGAGGAGACTAAAGAAGGATTCATTGACCCTATCCTGAATAGGGCGGTGAACATTGATAAGATTATTGGGGAGGTCTCTGACAGGATCTCTGGCAATATGAGTGGGTTTATTAGACGAGCACGTTCAGACCTATTCCAGAAAATTGATGAGGAAGTTGGTAAGGCACTGACTTTCCTGTCTCCTGATAATCTGATCAAGAAAATTGAACTAAAGAAGCAGAAGGACATTGCCTACTGCTTGATGGAGAACGTTATCAACGGTCTCCGTGACATGATCGGTGGATTCCTGAAGGGAATGCTTGGCAAGATCATCAACTTCCCACTCTGCGCGGCGGAACAGTTTTTGGGTGGTTTGATCTCCAAGATTACTGACACGATCAATGGGGTTCTTGGACCGGTCATGAGTGCTATCGGAGCATTGGCAGGTATTGCTCTGCCTAACTTCAGCAGCATCATGAACAAGGCAACAGGTGCTCTGCAAGCAGGTCTGAAGTTGATGAAGTGTGAGGGTTCTGAGTGTGATCCCAAACCTTTTGATTGGGCAGCAAACGTTGGACCTGATCCGAAGAAGGTTCTGGACCTGAAACGTATGTTGGACGTGGGTGGTCTGATTGATGGTATTGATAAGGGCGTAGAAGGTTTCCTTGAAGATACTTTCCCATTCATTGGACAAGCGAAGGGAATCGCTGATTCCATTACTGGTTCTGTTGGACAGGTTGCTGGTGTTGTTGACACCATTCAAGGAACTGTGGAGCGAGTCGGCAGTGCTGGTAAGATTCTGGGTGGTGTAACTGCTGAACTGGCAGGTGGTTGTAATACCAGTGCATTTGAATGTGGACCACCAAGCATCGAAATCTTCGGTGGCGGCGGAATTGGTGCTGTTGCTAAGGCAGTGGTCAATTCAGTTGGTGAAGTTGTCGGTGCAAACATGGAAGATCTCGGGTTAGGTTTCGATGATGTACCATTTGTTTCTATTGTTGACCGTTGTAATAACGGTCGGGGTGCTACAGGCACCGCTGTCGTCAAAGACGGTAAAGTTACTAACATTATTATTACTAACCCTGGTTCTGGGTATCTTGGTGGGGGAAGTGTCACTGTCGATACACTTACGCCTATCGGGGTGGATTCCGATGGGAACGTGATCCAGGAAGTAGTACAGACTGAAACGCAAAAACCTGGTGGATCTGCCGAAGGTGAACAAGTAATCGGAGAAGTTGATGGCATTCAAGTCATCAATACTGGTAATGGTTATGAGGAAGGTGATACTATTATCACCGAAAATGGTGGGGTATTGACTCCAATTATTGAAAATGGTAGAATTCTAGGTGCAACAGGTGTCGTAGACGTTGGTCTCGACAAAATTCCTGCACTAAAAATCAAGTCTAAGACTGGTTTTGGTGCATATATTCGACCCATAACTAAGTTTACGAAGATTGAGCAGTATGAGAAACCTCTGCTGCCGACCGCTCAGGTCATCACTGTCATTGACTGCCCGAAAGGTTACTAATGTCTAAGTCGCCCCCGTATATTATCAACCATCCTGAGGATGGTTCTTTCCGTATTGGTAGGGAAGAAGATGGCAAAGCAGTAAGGAAGGCACAGGTCTGTGCTGTTGCTGGATCTGCTGCATCTTTGCGGATCTTCGAGGATGGTGGGTGGGAACTACGTGCCACTGAAAACGACCAAGGTTCCAACATCCTTCAGACTGGTTCTGGTCCCATCAATATCAAGTCTGATGGAGATGTGAACATCGACTGCAAGGGAACGTTCTCGGTGATGGCAAAGGACATCATCATGAAAGCGACTGATGCAAAGATTGGTGACATCTTCTTGCATGCCGAGCATGACATTCATTTGCAGGGCAAAAACTTTGCTAAATTGATCGGGCACAACACCACAGTCACTGCAAATGACAAGTTGATTACGAACTCTAAAGGTTTCAATCTTATTATTGGAGACATGGTTCGCATCCATGAACCACAGTCTAAACTCATTCCTGGTCCACTCGGGGACTACATCAACTCTCTCGTAGAATAATGGCAGGCATTAGAGACATTGAGACCGGCAAGGTCTACATCGGCAGAGAAATCCCAGCGAAGCTGGACACTGCTGGTGATACCTTGGACGGTGACGCACCTTTCAATGGCACGTTGGTTGCCACTGGACCTGTTATAGCAGGAAAGCATTCCGGATATGCTAAAGCAACTGTAAATATTGGGACGGACATCGACAAGTTCAAGTCTGGTGTGCCTGGCAGAGCACTCCAGGTTGACGGCGATGTTGAGGTCATCGGTGAAGAAGCAGTAAACGCTGTATACATCGAAGGTGATGTATATGTCACAGGTGCAGTTGATTGTTTGAACAAGGGACGACTGGCATCCAGGTTCTCTACAGCAGATTCTCTGGGTAAGTCATTCGATATCCAGCACCCCACTCAGGAAGGTCGCAGACTTCGCTATGCATGTATCGAGGGACCGGAAGTCGCTGTGTATCACCGTGGCAGACTGACCGGTAGCAATGAGATCACCCTGCCTGAATACTGGGTGAACCTGGTGCATGAAAACAGCATCACGGTTTCTATTACATGTATTGGTGCACAACAGGACATCATTGTCACAGACTTTGACAATACCCGTGTTGCACTGAAGCATGTTGGTGGCAATGCTTCTGGTGCAGACATCGATTGTTTTTACCATGTTTACGGTGAGAGGAAGGATATCAACCCCCTCATCACCAGTTACGAAGGTAAAACTTGGGAAGATTACCCTGACCCCAACGTTTTTATGGCACCCGATGATAAAGATCGGAACATTTTGGATGAACGTTATCGCGGACCACAGAACACAATTACAAAATAGTATGCTATAATAGAAGAAATAGCATACTTTAGATGACAACAATTGAATTTCGTGGAAAAGTAACTGTTGATGGGATCATTGATCTGCCTGAGGACTGGTATGGGAAGGTGGATGAAGATAACATCCACGTTCAACTCACCCCAAACTCCTGCTTCCAGGAATTGTTTGTGGAGTCAATCCCTTATGGTAGAACTGTAAAGGTTCGTAATCAAGGCGGTGGGAAAATCGACGCATTCTTTACTGTTACAGCGGTGTTGACAACAGAAGACTGAAGAAGTATAATAAGAGAGTTCCAGCATAGGACGCTTATGTTTGATTCCGAGCACGTGACTAAGATCGAAGTCAACGTTCCTGCTCGAAAGTTTACAATCCACGGGTCTGATGGGGCGATCAGAGAACTGGAGTGTCCAGAAACAGAACAATTCATGAATGTCTGGGAGGTAGCACAACTAGCAGTCGAAATTGATGATGAAATTGAGATGACTAGTTGCATTTGACCTGGTCCAGGCACTGTTCCTAAATAATCTGAAGGAATGGTGTCTGGACTCATAGGTAATGCCTCTCAGTAGACTTGAAAACTTCCTGAAGAATATTCAGGGCAATGTCATCTACGTCAATCCAGAAGAACTGGATGCCACAGATGATATTAGTAACACGGGTAATTCAAGAACCCGTCCGTTCAAGACTATCCAGCGGGCTCTTCTTGAGTCCGCTAGATTTTCTTACCAACTAGGTAAAGACAACGACAAGTTTGACAAGACTACGATTGTAGTTTCACCTGGTGTTCACTACGTTGATAACCGTCCTGGTTATCAGATCAACACCTCAGGTACTGTCACCGACGTGACCGGTGCTGCACAAAGCATCTCAGAGTTTGGTGTTGGTGCCAACTTCAACATTCAAGACTCCAACAACGTACTGTACCACTTCAACAGTGCGAATGGTGGTGTCATCATGCCACGTGGCACTTCAATTTGTGGTTCTGATCTACGTAAGACAAAGATTAGACCGAAATATGTACCAGATCCACTAAACAACAGCATTCCTTCCACCGCACTGTTCCGTGTAACTGGTGGTTGTTACTTCCGGGAGTTCACCCTGTTTGATGGTGATCCTGCTGACAAGATCTATAAAGATTACACCACAAACGTCTACGCTCCTACCTATTCTCACCACAAACTCACCTGCTTTGAGTATGCAGATGGTGTGAATAAGATGGATGGCAAGGGTCTGACCGACCTTGACATGTATTATGCCAAGTTGACTCTGGCATATGGTAATGCATCTGGTCGTGCCCTGCCTAGTTATCCTACTAACGATGACTTTGAGCAAGTTATCGATGAATCTCGGATTGTTGGTGCCATCTCTAACGTTGGTGCGATCCAGATTCAGGATATTTACTCTGGTGTCAACTCTTCTGACCCCACTGCGACCACTATTGTAACTGTCCGCACCAGTGAGACACATGGTCTTACTGTTGCTACACCTATCAACATCAAGGGTGTTGCTGGCAATAGCAATGTCAATGGCACTGAATATGACGGTGTGCATGTTGTTTCTCAGGTTCTGAGCGACACACTGTTCACTTATTCTGTAACTACTGCCCCTGCAACTACTGCTACTCCTAACCTTAGTGGTCTTTCTCCCACTGTCACGGTTGAGAGTGACACTGTTACTAGTGCATCCCCCTATATTTTCAACTGCTCTCTCCGTTCTGTTTTTGGCATCAACGGTCTGCATGCTGATGGTAGCAAGGCAACTGGATTCAAATCCATGGTGCTGGCACAGTTCACGGGTGTGTCCCTGAACAAAGATGACAATGCATTTGTAAAATATAATGTATCCAGTGGTGTTTATGAAGATCAGGCAGCGTTAGGAACTAGCACCATCCTGCATACGGATGGCATGGCACGCCATAAACCTGATTGGCAGAACTTCCACATCAAGGCATCCAACAACGCACAACTTCAGTTGGTGTCTGTGTTTGCCGTGGGTTGTGGACACCACTTCATCAATGAGTCTGGTTCTGACTCCTCCATCACCAACTCTAACTCCAACTTTGGTGCGTGCGCCCTGTTGTGTGACGGTTTCAAGGATGATGCATTCCAGAAAGATGACCAAGGTTACATCACTGGTATCCTTCCTACCCAAAAGAACTTTGGTAAAGAGACTACATTCAACTGGTTGAAACTGGATGTAGATGATACTGCTGCTGCGGCAGATACAAAACTGTATCTCCGTGACTTCAAGCAACGTGATGATGTTCCCATCACCACAGCATCAAAATACTTTGTTGGTAACAAAGTTGGTGACCTGCTGCAACTGAACATCAACGGTCAGGTCACCTCTGCTGAGATCATGATGACTGTGCCAAATGGCACAACTGCGGCAAGTGGTAAGAAGGAGTTCCTGGTTGGACGTGCTTCTGGTATCAGCAGCATCTCCAGTGACATTCTGACACTGCAATGCCCTAATGAGACTCACAACCTGTTCACTGGTGAGTCTATCTGCTTCTACTCTGATGATGGTGCACTTCCTGATGGTATTGATTACAACCGGAAGTATTATGTAATCGCTAACCCGGTTGCAAATGAAGACGATAAGATCAAGATTGCAACCAGCAAGGACAATGCCCTTGCCAACGTTGCTCTCACTGGTATCAACAATGCTGGTGGACAACTGAGAGTTGTCTCCCGTGTTATTGACAAAGAACCCGGAGAACCGGGTCACCCCATTCAGTATGATGCTACTGGTTGGTATGTGAATGTCAAGACCGGCAACTCATTACACGATAAGGTCAAGGTCAACCAGTCCTCCATCACTCCTGAGACTCCTGCAACCTTCATCACTCGTAAGATTGATGACCGCCAGGACATCGAGGCAATCTACCGTCTGCGGTATGTTCTGCCTGATGGTTCTGCTATTGCAGCACCTCCACAGAATGGTTATACCATTCAAGATAGTGGCACAGTCATTGATGACACCAACTTCCAGAACGAGAATAATGTTCTGAGCAGTGATCTGGATCTCCGCACGGAGACCTATATCACCAATGCTTCATGGAATGGCAACATTGGTTTCATCACCTGCCGCCATCCTCACCGCTTGCGTCATGGTCAGTTGATTCAAATCAACAGACTGCGTTCTGAGAACAACGTCCATGGTGAAGCAAACACAGGTTATAACGGTCTGCACTATGTTTCGCAGATCATTGATAAGAAGTCTTTCCGAATCGGTATCAATACGGATCCGGGCGGTATTACTACTATCTCCACGGGTATTCCTTATACCACTCATGATAACAGCGTCGTTGGTTCTGGTCGTACGTTCTCTCCTTACTTTGTAAGGAAAGAGTATGGTAATGCCTACCAAATCTTCAACCATGAGGTAGTCCAGGAGCACAAACCTGGTGTTCAGGATGGTGTGTATGACCTCACCATGCTGGGTTACCACGCCACTCCTGACCTGGCACCATTCAACATTGACAGGAACAGGTTCCCTCAGAACATCAACTATCTGAAACCATTTGTTGATGTTGATGCTGTTGTAGATGATCCTCTGGATGCTACATCTTATGCTGTTCGCGATGACATTGGACATGTCGAGAGCAGCAATCCTGAGCACAGCATCACCAAGGAATCAACTTATAAGTTGATCGATGACATGGGTATCGGTAAGAAAGTTACCGATGCAACTGTCTCTGGCGCTACAGTAACACTGAATACTGAAGTTGACCATGGTCTGAATGGCATTCTTCAGTTCGGTTCTCTGGTTGGTGGTAATGGGTTTGGTGTCAACACCAACGCTGGTGAGTATTATTTTGGTTGCCACTTTACTGGTGGTAGTGGTCAAGGTGCTACCGCTGATGTTGTTGTCAATGCTGCCGGTAATATTTCTGATGTTACCCTGGTTGACCGGGGATCTGGTTATGCCGTTGGTGACACCCTGACCCTCGCGGGTATTCCTAAGTATGATCCAGGTGGTTCTAACTCCACCATCAGCGTCACTGAGATCAGCAATGTTGTCGGTGATATTGTCCAGGTCGTGGGCGTGGGTAGCACCGGTTTCAACGGTCTTCATCGCATCACCCAGGTCACTGACCCTAAGAACCTGCTTTACACCGCTGGTGGGGTCTCTGTGGCATCTACAGGTGGTTTTATCTACCACGTTGGTGTTACCACTTCTATCACCAACATTGTTCACGATGCGGACACGAAGATCGCAACCGTGACAATGAACACGGACATCGGTCTTAGACGTGGTGATCAGATTGTTATCAATGGTGCTAACACTGAATACAATGGCACCTGGTCCATTCAGGATCGTATTGGTTATGGATCATCACTGAGTGTCCTGATTGATTCTGATACTGCTCCTACATTCTCTGGTGCTGGTGCATATGCACATGGCAACGGTATCAACTTCCGTGCCAATGGTCAAACTATCCCCATCTATGATGGTGCAATCAGTGAGATCAGTGCAGGACTGAGTACCACTTCAACAAGTATCACACTGAAGAACCCCCACGCATTCAATCGTGGTGACTTCCTTCAGATTGAGGATGAGATTGTTCGCATCACCAACGCACAGAAGGATCAGATTGCACGGGGTACCATGGGTACCAACGCTGCTTCCCACCTTCAGTACGTTGCTGCACAGCGTATCAAGGTTATTCCTGTTGAGCAACGCCGTCACTCAACCATCCGTGCCTCGGGTCACACGTTTGAATACGTGGGTTATGGACCTGGCAACTACAGCACGGGCATGCCTCAGACACAAACCCGTGTCCTAGATGATAATCAACAGTTGCTGGCACAGTCCATCAACACCCGTGGTGGCACGGTTGTTTACTCTGGTATGAATGACCGGGGTGAGTTCTTCATCGGTCGTAAGAAGATTGACGCTCTGACTGGTGAAGAGATCAGCACCATCACTAAGTTTGACTCAACCCCAGTCCTCAAGGTTCCTGTAACAGCAGACTTTGATGACCTGACTGTCAAGAACAACCTGTACAGTTTGGGTAACACTGAACTGATTGACCTGCAACTCAAAGGCAACCGTTCAGGTGCTGTTGGTGCCAGCGTCATCGTTGGTATCAATGGTAGTTCCACCAACGCAGTTCCCACCAGTTCAATTGACCAGATTCTTCTCAATCTGTCATTTGACAAGGGTGGTTACATTGGTTATGTTAGAACTGGCGACAGTTCCCCGTGGAAGAAGTGGGGTCCGATTACGGTTGACGCCACTGATCACTACGCCTTTGACAAACTTGCATTAGGCAACAACACTGGTACCACTGCTCACCGTGTGTTTGATGCAACTGGTGATGGTTACATCAGTGGTGGTCTGACTGTTGGTGCTGCATCCACGATTGCAAGTCTTGCGGTCAGTGATCTGACTGCCACTCGGATCGTATTTGCTGGCACTGGTGGAGAATTGCAGGACAACGGAGTCCTCTACTTCTCTGGTTCTACGCTGTACTCCCACACTCAGGTGGCATCCAACACCATCACTGCTGGTGAGTTCATTGGACCTGGCACCATTCCTCTTGGTGGCATCATCATGTGGTCTGGTAGCAGCGTTCCCAGTGGATGGTCACTGTGTAATGGTAGCAACGGCACGCCTGACCTTAGAAACCGCTTTATTGTTGGTTCTGGTGACAGTTACAACACTGGTGCCACGGGTGGTGACGATTCCTACAGTCTGACCCTGGGTCAACTGCCGAGTCACTTCCACAGTCAACCAGCACACACTCACGGTGCTGGAACTCTGGAGGTCAGTGGTAACACCGGTAACAACAGCGCCAATCACACTCACAACGCATCGCTGTCCGTCACTATCAATAACAACACCACTGGTATTGAGATCAGAGGTGGTGGATCAAATGATGACGGTGGTGAAGAGGTTCCTGGCGGTAACCATTCGCAAGGATCTCGCGTCAGCAACGCGGTTGTGGATCCAGGTCACGGTCACACCGGTAGTGCATCAGGTACCACTGATGCCCAAAATGCCAACCACAATCACAGCGTTGATCTCAGCGTCAGTGGTTCTACTGGAGACGGTGGTAACCAGAATACTGGATCACTTGGTAACGGTGATGCAATTGACAACCGACCTCAATACTATGCACTCGCATATATCATGCGTACTACCTGATAAATACACTTATAAAAGGAGTATTTTGGTAAATGGCATCGGTAAATAAAAAGTTTGCTGTCGAAAAGGGTCTGGAAGTTGGCGACCAGGCTCTTGTCGTTGATGCCGATAATGACCGTACTGGTATTGGTAAAACCAACCCAGAGTATGGTCTAGACGTTGCAACTACGGCACGCTTTGACGGCATTGTTACTGCCGCTCAGGTAGGTATTGGTAGTACACAACCTGCCAGGGATGTTGACTTCAATGCGGACATGGCAGTCCGTAAGAAGTTATATGATATGAACGACAGTGCCGGATCAGACCATAAGGTTCTGGTCTCTGTTGGTACTGGTGTTTCTTGGTCTAACTCCGCTGACATCACTGCTCTTGCAGATGGTCGTCCGGATCAAGTACAATATAAGAAGGATGATGGCACCTTTGGTGGTGCTCCTCAACTTGTATATGATGATGGTAATGACCGCGTGGGTATTGGTAGTACCCAACCGGCATATACCTTAGATGTTGATGGCACTGTCCGGATTGACGGTGTCTTCTATGACTCCAACTCTCAAGTTGGTGTTGCTAAATCTATTCTTGCTGCTGATTCTGCTGGTCAACTTCAGTGGGTTGGTGCTGGTGCATCAACACTGAATATCATCTACGTTGCAGAAGATGGTAATGATAATAATGATGGCAGGTCACTGAGTAGTGCCAAGAGATCAATCAAAGCAGCAACTGAAGTCTCTGGTGCTGGTGATGTAATCCGTGTTGCTGGTGGTGTTTACAGTGAGCAGAACCCCATCACTGTGCCACGCAACGTGTCCATTGATGGTGATGACCTGAGAAACACCCAGGTTATTCCAGCAAACGTTGGACAAGATCTGTTCAAGGTTCACAATGGTGTTCTGATTCAGAACATGTCCTTTGTTGGTGCTGCCAACACTGGTGCAATGATCACATTCCCTCCTGAGGGTGTGGTCAACCGTCACCGTTTCTCTAGTGCCAACGCTAATTCATTCAAGATTGGACCTAACTGGCACACTGGTGTGTCCACCACACCCACGTTCATCAACTACGATCCCATCAGTGGTGTTACCACTGCCACGATTGTGGGTCATGGTCTGACACTTGCTGACAGTATTGGTATTGTCACTGGTGGTTTTGCAATGACCTGTGACAGTGATGATCATGCTACTCTGCATTCATACCCACGGGCAACTGATCCCCTTGCTGGTATCTTCACTGGCATTACATCATTCACTGCTGACACCATTACTTTCCAGGCAGGTGATGCTGGAAGTGGTGCACGAATCACTGGTATCATCACCCAGTCCCCATATGTAAGGAACTGCACGAACTTTGTTCCTGACAGTATTGGTATGAGGATCAATGGTAACCACGCTGGTGGTACCAAGTCCATGGTGGTTGACTCCTACACCCAGTACAATCAGGGTGGTATTGGTGTCACAATCTCCAATGATGGTTATGCACAGTTGGTGTCCATCTTCACGGTGTGTGATGAGTACGCCATCTCCTGTGTGTCAGGTGGTCAGTGTGACCTGAACAACTCTAACGCCTCGTTCGGTACCTTTGGTATCGTAGCGTCCGGTGTGGGTACTGTCACAGACACTGGTTCACTGGCAGTAGAGGCAGTTGAAGAAGATAACACTGTTGTTATCAGTGGTCTCACCCAGCGTCCTTACTCTGGTCAGGTCTTCTACCTTGGAGAACTGTTCAATGAAGTTATCAAGGTCAATGTAACCAACGCAGGCACGGGTTACACCAGTGCCAATCCACCAACAGTCACCATCGGTGCTCCGTCTGGTCCTAATGGTGCTAACGCTGAAGGAACAGCAGTCGTAAACGGGTACGGACAAGTTACTGCCGTCAACCTGTTTGCAACTGGCACGCAGTATCGTAGTGCTCCTTCTGTCACTATTGCTGGTGGTAATGGTACTACAGCAACAGCAACTGCTGAGATTGGACCTACTTACTTCACTATAAATACTGCTACGCCGGTTACCGCAGGCGTTTCGACCGTTACCATTGACCAAACACTACCTGCAAATGTTGGTGTTGGTTCAGCAATCCCCCTCCAGAGACAATCTCTGATTCTTGCATCCTCATATACATTTGAATTTGTTGGTGCTGGTCTCACGATTGCTAACGCATTACCCCGTAAAGGTGGCGTTACTATTCCTGAGAATGAAACTGTATCTGAGGGTGGTGGTCGAGTGGTTTATACCTCCACGGATGAGAGAGGTAACTTGAAAGTTGGTGATGGGTTTACTATCAACCAACAAACAGGCACCATCACAGGTGACGCTTTCAATAAGAGTATCCAAGCAACCCTTACACCACTAATTATTGCACTCGGAGGTAATGTCTAATGGCTGCAATCCCACTCAATAAATTTAGAACCATCACGCACGTAGTCACTGATGCTGCTGTTGGTATCTACACATGCCCTCCAGGTGTGGCATCGCTGCTGATTTACGGCAACGTATCTAATGTGGGACAGGGATCCTCTGTGACTACATTTACTGTTGCTCATAAGCGTGGTTCGGTAGACACTGAAGTTGTACGCGACGCACGCATCCCCCATCAAGATGCTATGTCATTCCTTGATGGTCGTCTGGCACTGGAGACAGGTGATATTCTTACTATCAAAGGTAATGAAAACGATACTATGAAGTGCATTATTTCTGTTCTCGAAAACGCTAAGTAAAAATGAGACTGCTCTCCGGGCGTGTAGGCGTTACATCCTACTCAGGTCTATCCACTGAACGTAAACAAACTGACGGTTTCCCCAGTTTCCTTGGAATGGAGGAGGTGGAACCAAATCTTGGTCTGCCCGGAAATAATAACTTTGTGCTGTATGGCAGCACTGATGGTACGAGATATTGGGGAGCACCATCTGGTGCACCATCCGGTAGCGTTGATGGTATTGATGTTCAGAAGGATGCTGTAACTCCAGTTGGTTTTGGTGGTTCTACCACTATCATCAACTTTACTGGTAATGGTGTAGATGTATTTGCCACCAAGCAAGACAATGGTGGTGTTGAGGTTGGTGTTGCCACCGTCTCAATCAACCGGTCTGCTAACGATATCCAAGACGCTGACGAGTTCACTCGGGTCACTGGTGTTACTACGTTCCGTGTGGGAACTGGTCTCTCATTCACAGAGATTGCTGGCACAACAGGCATTGTTTCTATCTTTGCCACTGGTGCAATCATTGCCGTCCAGAATGGTGATGGCAGCAGTGCTGTTGAGAACGTAAGTTTTGTCCGTGTGGGCAAGGGTCTCACAGCATCTCAGGTCTCTGTTGGCATTGCAACCATTGATGTATCGGGTGACTTTGATAACATCCGTGCCGCTGGTATTATCACTGCTGATCAATACTACAGTGGTAACGTAGTTGGAACAGCACTGACTGCATCCATCTTCGATGGTGGTATCTTCAACGGCAATCTGCTGGGTAATGTCACTGGTAACCTGCTTGGTATCACCACAGGCACCCACAATGGTGATGTTCTTGGAAATATTGTTGGTGACCTGAACTCTACTGGTGTTTCTACCATCAGTTATCTTCAGAACATCAACGTCAACTCCTCTGGTATTATCACTGCCACCAACTTTGTTGGTGATCTTGCAGGTGCAGTCACAGGTAGTCTGACTGGCAACGTGACTGGTGATGTAACTGGTAACCTGACTGGTAATGTAACTGGTAACGTCACCAGCAGCGGTAGTAACACATTCAATCAGGTATTAGTAAGTGGCGTTACAACTTCTACTGGCGGTTTTGTTGGTGATGTTACTGGCGATGTAACTGGTAATGTCGTCGGTGATCTGAATGGCAACATCAACGCCACCACTGGCATCAATACTATCACCAACCAACTGAAGATCCTGGTTGATGATGGATCTCCTGCACGTGTTGATTACTACTGCGAGTCTTCCAACATCCACTACACTCGGGTGCAGTCTGCACCTCATAGTGAGTACAGTGGCAATGTAGAACTGACTCTGGGAACTAAGAGTGGTGACTTCATCATTGGTGACACTGCTGGTGCCATCACCCAGAATATCCACACCACGGGTATTATCACAGCAGCAAACTTCCATGGTAATGGTGCAAACCTTACCAACATTGTTGCTGGT
>MDTC01080921.1_pt1 | contig 31839 bp, 32 predicted proteins | sample 811181 | NCBI WGS metagenome assembly MDTC01 (sample SAMN05326644, study PRJNA326480) | marine metagenome | isolation source: seawater | place: Pacific Ocean: North | collected 2011
TATGCACAAAGACCATCCAAATCAACTAGAGTACGGAGAAAACTTTATTGTTTTTCATAGCATAGTTGATTTTGTCAATGGAAGAGAAGCAGTTTATTCTTCGAACAATAGCCAGAGACTCAATAAAATAATTAATCTTATGCGTCAAGGAATAGAATCTTCTGGATATACCTTAGCATCTAATAGAACAGTTGATCTTAACAAACTTACAAACGTGCAGATATTAAGTTACATAAAAAGAGTAAAGGAAATAGCAGATCAATTAGAAATAACTGATACTGATTTTCTTGGTGACGGTGTAGAAAAGCAAATTAAAAAGCAGTTAGATGCTGAAAGTGTTGATATTAGTGACGAAGCTATAAAGATTTTGTATGACTTTGCTCTTTATGGTGAAGATAGATCAGGTAATAAAATTAAAAGTAAAGATTTTACAAGCCTAATGAAATCTGAAGATGTAAAGAAGCTTAGAGCTATTAATCTAACTAATGCTAATAAGGCAGCAGCAAAAGTAAGAAGAATTTTGTCGCCTTTTAAAGAAATATTTGTTGACTTAGGAATAGATTTATTAGATGGTGTTCCTTCTGCTTATATGGATCGAGAGACTGATTTAGCAAATATTAATAGACTAAGAGATAAATTAGAGACTGCAATTGAAGATTTAAGATTATATATGAGCATCACTCCAGAAAGTAATTGGGATGCAGAAGTAAATAGACTCAAAGAGCATTACGATAAAATTGAAGAAGTTGGCATTTACAATGCAGTTTCAACTTCAGTTGAAGGTGGCGTTTATGACTTCGAAGGTGATCTACTAAAAGTTACTGGTGGGTTTGCTCCGTTAAATCAGATTTTAGGCGCAGCTTACAGAGATAAAAAAGGCATATTTCCAACCTTTAAAGAAAAGTTTATTCAACAGGAGTCAAACAGAAGATCTTTGAAAGATGTTTTTAGTTCAGTCTTTTAAACAAGATATTAAATATTTCTTTTTTATCTTCATCAGGAATATCTGGCAATCCGTCTAAAAACAAAAACTTGTCTTGATCAGCATTTGACAAATAAGACCTCATTAAAGTTCCGCTTATGTTTGGAGAGTCATCACCTCTTTCAAATTCTTTTATCCAAACTTTATCTTTTATGTTTTCGTAATGTTTGTCTTGGTATCTTTTTGCGTCATCTTTTCCAGTATATATTGCATATGTCTGCCCGTCTATTCCACCTTGCTCAGAAATATTACCTAAGAACTCATAAACTCTACCTACAGGAGAACCACCATATACACATTCTACATTGCTAGGTAAATGATTTTTTATAATGTTTTCCCATATAAATTGCATATCCTCACCATGAATAGTTATCTCTCCTTTGCGTGATCTATCAGAAATAGAAACGTATACTATAACATTGTCGCATCTTTCTGCAGCTGACTGGATTAGAAACATATGTCCTTTATGGAAAGGTTTTGCAGACATTGGCACTAAACCAAAAGTAAATCTTTCCGGTTCTTCTCTCAAAGGTGTTGTAAAAGAATCAATTTCATCTTGCTCTTTGATAAAAGCTTTCCAGCTTTCTACTAATATTTTAGTCTTCATTTTAACATTCCTATTGATTTATAATATTGTTTAGTCCATTCTCTGTCTTCATGCCACGTAGTTTTACCATCTTTGTCAAACTCTTCTTCTTCAAAAGCAGACCAACCATATTTATATGATTCATCAGGATAACTTCCAGCAACTTTTTTTTCACTGTTTGCCTTTTCACCTAAGATTGACTCGTAAACTTTTTCTGCAATAAACAGATGACTTCTATTGTTTTTCATGATATTATTTAATTGTCAGCATTATGTAAGATTTGATTTCGTCTTCAGACATTTTATTGTCAATACACATCTTTGCAATTTTTGAGCTAAGATAGTTTGTTACAGTTTGAAGATCTGCTGAACTTTTTGCTAATTTATAATGACACCATTGTGGAAGATCGTCTTCGTCTTCAAGTAACGTATACAAGTTATACATGTCACGTGCCATAGTCAAAAGGGTCTTTTTAGCCATTTTCCCTTCGAGAGAATCTGACTTTGTTTTTCCGTAATCTAAATTTCTACCGCTCATTTTTATTCTCCGCAAGGTGGTATCAAGCATTCAGCAATGGGAAGTGAAGAAGTCATAGCATCTTCACAGGTATTTGAAACAGATAGTTCTGGTGCCCAAGCCCAAGTATTCATCATAATAAATCCTGCATGTTGTGCAAATCCGTTAATATCATAAGTAATTATCTCAGATAGTTTTACATATCTACTAGTTTGTCTAAAGAATATACCAAATCTTCCACGAGGGATATAACCGCTATAACTAAAAGTAGTAGAGCTAGAACTCGAGTTTACAATTGTTTGTGAAATACTTTCGCCGTTTCCTTCAGTTACTACCTTGCCGCTATTTATAGACTCAGTCATATTCCAAACTCTACCTGATGAAAGTGAAGATGACTCTGAAATAGTACTTGATGATGAGTTTGATAGTGCATATGTTCCACTTAGCGTGTGACTTTTAGAATCATTTTGTACGCTTCCGTATGATCTGCCTGTTTGTGTGCCTCCGCCTGTAGAATATCCTCGATTTTCAGTACTAGTTTCACTGGATGAAGTATTATTACTTTCTCCCCAGCCTCTAGAAACGCCACCAGAAACTTCAACTTTACCACTTGCTTTAGCTAAAAAAGGCAAAGATCCTTCACCACTTACTCCAACTGTTGTAGAAGCATTAACGCCTGTATCAGTATTTTCAGTTTGGCTTTGTCCTTGTGATTGTGAGTTTGACTCGCCTAAAGACCATGACCAATTTTCACCTTCAGAAATATCAAAACTCGCAGCGTTTGATTCACCCTCTGATGTTGTATTTGCATAAGATTCGTTTTGAGTCTCTGAACTAGACATTGAAGACAAATTAACTGTAGACTGTGTTTCTCCTACAGTAATGCCTTCTGATATTGATCTAGACTCATTAGAAGAAAAACTGTCGCTCCACGTCTTGTTTACTGTTAAAGAAACGCTGTTTTGTCTAGTTTCTGATGTCGACTCAGAATACTGAACATTGCTGCCAACTGTGCCAGGAATACATCCAGTTACAGGGACTGGCTCGTAAACTTCTGCTAATTCGTGCTTTCCAAAGTGTTTTACTTCAACAGGCCTAACTACTTTTATAGGTATTTTTGTAATAGCAAAATCGTTATTTGTATCTATTGCTTTGATTGTTATTAAAGCAATATAACTAGATACATTTTGTGGCACCGCGTCTAATACAATTCCTTCAATCCAATCATTTTCTACAGGCAAAGAATATACACTAATAAATTCATAGCTATTATATGGAGTTGAAACTGTATAAACAAATTTCAAAGGTTGAATTTTACGTGAAACAATTTTTATTTTAAACGGAACTTTTTCCAAAACATTTCCAGAAATTGTTTCGCAGCTTTCCGAAGAGCAAATACTGTCAATAATAATTGATCTTTCTAAATTAACAGGTATTGTTTTTACATGTAAGTTTTCTTTGTTTTCAAACTCAAGATTAATAAAATAAGAATTAAAGTTTTTTATGTTAGGAGTATTAAATATTCTTCCTATAATATATCTGTTGTTATTAAAATCTTGTTTTGGATAAGATTCTATAGTTTCATTGTTATTATTAACAAGACTAGCTGTAACGTGATCGTACACAGAATTGGTTGAATAATTTAATGTTACTACTTCTCCAGAGCTTTTGCTAAGACTTTTTTGCGATAATCTTATATCATTAAAAGTTTCAGACTCTGCACATGAAAATAGGAGTATGCTAATTAAAAAAAAAATATATTTTTCATCAAAATTCTTTCTAGTAGTTTCTATTTATTTTTGGATAATTTCTTTGTCTTTTTTCTAAGTCTCTATGTGGACCTTTTGTAGAAGATATAGCTGATGAGAAAGGAAGATCTTCAGGTTCTAACTGATATGATTGATCTTCTTTGTCTTTTGAACTTAAAATTCCTTCTATTGATTCTAAGTCACTAAATGCACTACTAAACATTGCTTTAAAGTTTTTATGTGTATCTTCGTAAATTTCTATAAGCTTGTCACATATTGCACTTTTAATTTCTAAGTCAATATGATAAATTGCTTCAATAGAAGCATCTTTGTCTTTTCTTGTGTTTTTGGCCGATTTGTCTCTAATTTGTCTAAACAAGCTTCTTCTTATTACATTACAAAATTTATTTACTTCTCCAATTAAACCTTTTGCATTAATTAAATTTTCAACTTGACTTATTCTATTAAGTTCAGTTGTCTTATTAAATATAAGATCTAATCCTGCGAGTCTTATTTCTGGAGACAAAGCTTCTTGAATGCTTTCAAATGCATTTCTATGTTCTTTTGCTAACTGTAGTTTTTGTATAACGTTTTCAATTAGCGTGTTATAAGATTCTAAGACTCTTTTTACGTTACCGCCTCTATTCATTCTTAACGAGCCCATGTTTTTCAAACCAAGACGACCTAAATTTTCTTCATCGCCAGCGTATCTAAATAACTTATTTAATCTTTCTACCAACATAAAAAGTATACTATTAGTAGTATTACCGCCTACAAAAACATCAATTTCTTCATCTAAAAGTTTTAAGGCTTGCTTTGATTTTTTCTTTTTTAATGAACCTTGTGTTCTAAAAGAATCAAATATATTTTCTTCTAAAACTTCTTCTTTATAATTTTGAGCTTTTCTATTTGAAATAACACACCAGTTAATAACTTGACTAGCCTGTATGTCATTTAAACCATGATCTTTTATTAATTCTGATAGTGTAATTTGACAGCTTATTTTGCATTCTTCAGGAGTAAGAGGATCCTGAGAAAACGACTTAGCAATAATCAGAATAACATCGTCTTTTTTTGCCATAATAATATTTACCTTTTTCTTTTATATAATAACTATTATTCTGGCTTGTTAAATCTAATTCTGTGTTGCTTTTATTTGTTTTTGCCACCTTGTAATCTTTAATAAAATCATAAACGTTAATAACTTCAATCGGATAAAGCTCGTTCAGGAGAAACTTCTTCGTGTATATCTTCTTTTTCATTTTTAACTTTCCTCTTTCTTCTTTGCTTTACTTGAGTTTTTTCGTCTAAGACTTTTTCTTTTTTTTCTTTAACTTCTGGTTTTACTTGATCCTTTTCAGACTTTAAAGTTTTTTCAAAATGCTCTTTGACTTTTTTAAAGTAATGTTCGCCAGGTGACATTGCACCTTTATTTTCAAGAATACTTACGAATTCTTTGTAAGTCAAATCATTTTTTGCTTTAAAAAGAATAATTGGGTCGAAGTTTTTTCTTCGCCTAAAAAGTTTATACTTAATTAACGGTAATTTCATTTTATCTACCTTTCATAATAGTAATTATAGAATCTTGGAATTCAGGAGACTTCGCAATTTCCTTGATTTTTTCAGGAGTATAATTTTCTCCATAACTCACAGTTATATTTTTTACAATTTTTGAAAATCCTCTTAACACAATGTTTCTTGCAGTTGAGTGATTCATTTTTTCGCCTGAATCAGTCATGTGTGCTGCAATATCATAATATCCCATGCCTTTAAATTTATTTGTAGTTACATATTTCTTGTTCATACTTTATCCTAGGTATTCCATCATTTCTTCAGTTACAGGAAAATCTTCGATATTGTTTATGCCTTCATCAATACCGAATCTAAGTCTTATTATTTTTTCTTCTTTAGATGTTAAAAGTTTAAGACTCTCTCTTATTATTTTATTTAGCTCTTTAAACTCTAACTGTTTCTCAGGATTAACGTAAATGCTATCGTCTTCTATTTTGTTTAATAGATTACTGTTGCTATTTTCATCGTTGTTATTTTTTTCTAACGAGCTTGTTCTCTTATTTGCTTTAAGTGTATACTTAATTTTCTTAGGTGACTCATCAACAAGCGCAGCTAGCTCTTCAATGGTTGGCTGGTGACCTTGCTCTTCTTCGAATTGTCTGCCAGCTTTAAGTATTTTAGCATTAAGTAGTCTAGAGTGAACTGGAACTTTAATGTTTGTTGCATTTTCATTTATGTACTGTAATGCTGATTGCTTTATCCACCAACAAGCATACGTACTAAATTTATGTCCTAAATCAGGATTAAACTTGTCTACGGCTTTAATCAAACCAATACTTGATTCTTGAACCAAGTCTTCAAAGTTAAATTCATCTCTATAATACTTTTTAGCTATAGATAAAACCAGTCTATAATTTGACTCAATTAGCTTCTTTCTAGCTTTCATATCTCCTTGCTGCATTTTTTTAGCAAGATCAAATTCTTGTCGTCGTGTTAGAAGAGGATTATCTTTAATTGTCTTACCAAATTGTGTGCTTACCAAATTAATTTCCTTTTTTGATTAATTTATCACAAGTCAATTATTATTACACGTTTAGTTTCTTTATTTTCTTTTTCTTCTATTTTTTTATAGATTTCATAATAATTTGGTACCTCAAGCTGAATTCTATTGTCTTCAAATTCTTTTTGAAGCTGTTCCTTTCTTATTTTTTCTATAATTAATAAATCAATATCTTTCATAGATCACCACTTTCTTAGTACTATATTAATACATATCATCAGAAAGCTGAACTAGTTGAACTCCTTGAGACTGATAGTCATTATTAAGTACTACACACCCTACTGAAAGTAGGGAATTGCAAACACTTACAGCATTTTTTAACGCTGTTGCTGTAACTTTTTGCGGGTCAATAATTCCTGCGTCAATCATGTCACAATATTCTTCTTTTCTTACATTATAACCATGATTAAAGTCGCTGTTTTGTTTAATCATTTCTACGATGTATTCAACAGAAAGGTCTGCGTTTTTTAGTATTTGTTTTACGGGAGATAAACATGCATCATATACAATTTTTCTCACTGTATTAGACAATAAAGATTCGTCAGATGAACTATCTTCTAACAGTTTAAAGCTTGCTTTTGCAAGAGCAGTTCCGCCACCAGGCAAAAAACCACTTTCAATAGCGGCTTTAGTTGCATGAAGTGCGTCATCAATCCTGTCAACAAGCTCTAATAGTTCAGACTCTGTATGCGCGCCTATAGATAAAACTGCAACTACTCCTTTGTTTATAATAAGCCGCTGTCTAAAAAACGCTTCTTCTTCTTTAGAGATGTTTTTGTCTTCTAGGCTTTTTTCAATTTCTTTTGAAACTTCTTCAGAATTTTCAATTGAAGAAGACTCTACAAAAATTGTTTCGTTATGCGTTGTTTCTACTTTCTTGCAAGTTCCTAAATCTGAAAGTAAAACGTTTGCCATTTCTTTTTCTTCCAAGTCGTAAAATACTTTTGTATCTAATGACTTTGAAAGATCATTCAATATTTGATTTCTTTTTTCTCCGTAAAAAGGAGATCTTACAGCACAAATTTGAAGAAGCCCTTTTGAAACATTTGCAAGTAAAGCTTGAATTGCTTCTTGATCGTAATCATTTGCAATTATAAAAAGAGGCTTATTAGATTGATGACACTTTTCAAGTACAGGCAAAATCTGAGACAGAGAATTTAGCTTGCAAGAAAGCATTAAGATTAGTGGATCTTCAAGAGAAACCTTTTGCTTTTCATTGTCATTGATAAAATAAGGAGAAATATATCCTCTATCGATCTTAACACCTCTTACGAGTTTTAATTCTGTTGTAGTAGTCTTAGACTTTTCAACTGTCACTAGTCCTGAAGTTCCTACCTCATTCATTGCATTAGCTATTAAGTCACCAATGTATTCATCTCCGTTTGCTGAGATTGTTGCAACTTGTTTGATCTCTTCAGAAGATGATACTTTTTTTGACTTTTCTTCAAGAATTTCAATTAAAGTATCAACATGTTCATTAAGCAAAAGACTGATCTCAGAAGGTGAACCGATTCCTGTCTGGAGCGCTTGAGACGATCTGAAGTAAAGCTCTTTTGCCAAAACAGTTGAAGTTGTACTTCCGTCGCCTGCAACACTTGCAGTGTTTTCACTTGCTTGTTTAAGAAGTAGTGCTCCAAGATTTTCTACTCTATCTTCAAGCGAAATTGATTTTGCAACCGTAGCACCATCTTTTGTTAGATGAGGAGGTTCATTATTTTTTTCAATAAGCACGAGTTTTCCTCTTGGGCCCATTGTAATTGAAACAGCGTCGCAAAGCTTTTTGACTCCGGTCTTAAGAGCGCTTTGTGCCATTGCGTCAAAAAAAATTGAATTTGTCATTAAAATTTAACCTTTTAGTAAAGTTTTTGTGTTGCCTGTATTTCGAGATTCGTTTTTTCTTAGTGAAGTAATTGTAGAAGATTCAAGCATTCTTCTTTCATTAGTCAAGACATTTTTAGCAAAGTATAAATCACCTGAGTTTATTGCAACTTCCTCTTGAGAAATGATATTGTTATTTCTTAGTTCTTGTATAATATTGTTGTCTAATAGTGTTTCAACAGACATTTTGTAAATTCCTTTCTAGATTACTGAATGTATTAATATATTTGTCCCATGTTTTTACTTTTGAAACTAAAGAATTAAAATCATAATTTTCAAATGTCTCTTTGAGTTTACTCCACTCTAATTTACTCTGGTTAAGAGTAAACTGTATATTGTTGACATCTGGAGTTATATCATGAAACTTAATCATAAACATGTTCTTTTCAAATTTATCTTTATTTTCTTGTATGCTCATAAGTTCATTAAATTTATCTTTGCTGGAAAGAATTGATTTTGCACGTTTGTCGCCAATTCCCTTAAAACCCTCAATGTTATCTGACTTATCACCAACAAGAGACTTCCAGCTTACATAATCATATTCAGTCTTTTCTACGTAAGACTTTTTAACAGGATTATATAGCTTGTTATTTTCATTAATACTTTGAATAAAGTCCGTGTCAGACGATATAATCGTTGTATCATTTGATGCGTGTTTTACGTTTGCAAGATAATTGATTATATCATCACATTCGTAATCATCGTGCTTAACAGTGATAAACGGTAAATAGTTTTTAATCAAGCTAATAATTTCTTTTCTTTGTCTTCTAAAGTCGTCTTTGTCCGTGTAGACTCTTTGTGCCTTGTAATCAGGTGACATATTAAGTCGAGCTTTAGGCATGCCCTCTAATACAAAATATGTAATATCAGGATTAAATTTTTCGACTAGAGGCCTAATACCTCTAAAGAAATTAAATATAGTTGAGTGATCACCTTTATTCATGCCACTGTATCTAGCTCGATAAATTAAATTATAGCCGTCCAAAATTAGAATTTTATTCATGTTTTTTTTTGTAAGTTTTCTTGTGCAAGATGGTTTTCAATATTTTCTTTGTTTATATTGGCAACAATTCCGTCGCCTAAATCAATTTTAACTTTTACTTCATCATTATTACACGTCGGTGTTTCAAAACTTTGATCTACAATTTCTTTATCTTCTTTTTCCTTAAAGAAATTATCTTCTAAGGTAATTGCATCAAACAACATTTTTTCTATTGCTTTCTTCGCATTGTCAATTAAATTACTTTCAATTTCTGAAATGTCTGCATAGACGTTGTCAAACCTGGAAAAGTCAACCTTTTGTTGTTTACTGTTAGGTAAAAGTAATTTATAGTTAGTTTCTTCACCTTCAAGAGTTTTTGTTGTTACCTGTTCAATCACTTTTACAGGAACAACTATTTGCTTTTCTGTTAAAATTGTATATAATACTTGTCCTACTTCGTACATTTTATTCTTCTTAATATTAATTGTTTATTCTATAATATAATAAGAAAAGATTAAGTTTACAAAAAATTTAAATTACTTCTTTGAGAGGTTTGAGACCTAAAACTTCTCTAACTGCATCATAGTCTTCTTCAGCTAGTGTGCTTTTTAGTACTTCACTATTAACATACATTTGCATTGTTATCTCGCAGATGTCTTCTTCACTTTCTTGCTCTGTATTTTTATTTTCAAAATTTGAAGCAGCTGCAATGAACAGAGCGCCAGGAATACTTTGATCTTTTTCAACTCTCATAAAAGGCATTCCGTTTGTAAAACCTTCTTGGCTTTCCTCGTAAAATATTTCAGGTTGCGTAAACTGCTTCATTTTTATGTCTCATCTCCTTCGTCACTTTTAATATTAACGATGCCAGAATCTGTAAACTTACCTTTAACTGGTGTAAATTTAAAACCATCTTCTGTTGTTTGTTCTTCATCACCAGTATTGCCTGTTTTGCCAATTTGTAAAACTTCTTCTAGCTCTTTTTCTTTTTCTCTTAAAATTGCATTAACCTTTCCAGCTTCAAAAGAGTTTTTAAATTTTGTTATTGCCTCTGTAGTGCTTTCATACTCGTCAAGATTGTCAATAACTTTTAAACATTCTGTAGCATTAAAGTCAGTTATCTTCTTAAAAACATCTTCAAATTTATCTTTTGACCTAAAAGTATTTGTCTTGCTAGAAACTTGATTATATAGATTTACAGCATCTTGAACTTCTTGTTCTTGTTCTTGTAATCCAGTTGTAAGCTCTTCGTTGTCACCTGAAATCATGTCGCTAAAAAACGCTGCAGAATTTAAATTTCTATATACTTGATTTACGTCTTCTTGTTGTAGCTCTTTCAAAAGCTCTTCTTTACTAGCACCTATATTGCTAGCAAAGCTATCCAATATCTTGTCAGCGTTTTCTTTACTATCTAAATTTATACTACTCTGTAAAGAACTTTTAATTTCTGCGTCGTTCAAACCTTGAGAAAACACTTGTTTTTCTATTTTTGCTAAGGAAGAGTTAGGATCAGGTATTAAGCTTTTTTTAACTTTTTGTTTTTCTAAATAAGTAACAATGCTTTTAGATAAGTTAACAAGCTTATCAAAACTATTTTTAACGCCTGTAGATAATTCATTATCTTGTATTACATAATTTCCAGTCGATATGTTTTCTGAAAAATTACTGTATAGGGAATACACATAAGCTTTTTTAAGCAAAGAAACTTTTATTGCAATAATATACCTTGTGCTTGTTAACAATAATAAATGGTCTAAATAAAACTCGCTACCTTTTTTAAAGATCTTTTCCAGAACTTCTTTGTCAACTTTATTATTAACTTCTTCTAGTAGCATTAAATTATTATTTTTAATTTCAAGAGTTTTCTTTTTACCTACATGCTCTAGAACACCGTCTGTCTTGGAAGTTTCTTGTGGTTCTGCCGCAGAGGCTTCTTCAGAAGATTGTTCTTCGTCTTGCGTAATGTTTTTTTGTTGCTTATGTTCTTTAAAAGCTTTAAACAAACCATCAGCATCTCTAATGAATCTAGTTAAATCATTAATTTCACTCGTCAGATTATTTGCAAGCACAATACCTGCTGCATTTGTAATTGTTATTCCGTTTGATTTTTTAATTTTACTAAATAGTATTTTTTTTACTTCATTAAACTTTTCTTGTCCAATGTTGTCTTCAACATATTTTTTAAAATCAGACCCAGATCTTTTAACTTGATTGTCACTGAAAAGATCTTTTTCCATGTATTTTACAAAGACCTTTAAAGCTTTACTCGATCTAGAAACTTTATCAGTTGGATCAATATAGCCTGTAAAAGAAGTTGAAGATTTTTGTTTTTTATAATCTGAATAGCTTGATAAATAAGTTTGATTTTGTATGTTTATTTTAAGAACTTTTTTTGATATAGCAAGAATAAAGTTTGCATATGCTATCTGTGTATTAATTTTATCAGAATCTTGTTCTTCATCAATTATTAAATCTTTATTTAATTTCCCAGCAGTTCTATTCCAAGCTCTTGTAGCATATGTCTTGGTCAATTCTTTATATTCATCTGGAACTGTGTATTCATTCCATTTTTGCATTGCTAGCGCTGAAGGGTTGCATAGTCCAACAAATGCATCAACTGTTCCTTCTACTCCTGTTGAGCTATTGATTCTTCGCTGATTTTCTTTTATTTTATTGTCGTATCTTTCCCACTCCTTCATTACTTCCTTTAATCTCGCAGGATTTCTTATATTGTAAAGAAGCTTAACAGGTAAAACAACACCTGTATTCCATGTTCCTTTAAGTGCTTCCCATGTTCCTTTTAGTGCAACTTTAGCTATTTTTGTCCAAGAGCCATCTGTTGCTTGATTTGCTGCTACATCTGCCCAACCCTCTTTAATTAATTGACTATTTTTTATTATTAACTTCTTTTTCTTTGTGGGTATCTTCATCATATAACCTTAGTAAAATATTATACTCTTTATAGTAATACTTAATTATTTCTTCTTCATATAAATTAATTGTATGTTTCTTTGTTTTAGGATGTCTAGTAGAAAATTTTTTTCTTAAGTCTGGATGCAAATATCTAACCAAGTATTTTTTTACAGTAATCCAGTTGTCATCTTTATAATAAAAAAACAACTCTTCAACTAATTCTTTTATTTCTTTATCAATCATTTAAAACATTACAGGTAGCAAACTTAAGCTGTTATCTGTCTCAATACTTTCTTCTATAAATTCTTCATTAGTAATTTCTTTAATACTAATATTGTAAATAATATTATTATTGTAGTCTGTTAAAGTAAAACTTTTGTTTATATTAAAGCAAGAGTTTAAATAATTTACAAATGTGTTGTTTAAAAATATAAAAGTTTTTTCTTTGTTGTCTAAAGTTTTATTTAACAAATCATCCCAAGATAAGTTATCAATCCCAGAGTTTTTATCTTTTATTGATTTAAAAAATAAGTTGTAAATATTATTATAATTTTTTAAAGTAACTCTGTTATCGGTTTTAATTAACTCTTTGCTGTAGCTAAATTGCTCAAATAAAGATTTAGTGTCATTTAGTAATATTGACTTTAAGTTTTTATGATAAACTCCTGATCTTTTTTTTGTCTGGCACCTGTTAAAAATCCCGACAACTTCTGCCTTTTTTTCTAAAGCATAGTACCTAAAAGCAATAAATCTATTTTCGTTCATTGTTAACTTATGTTTATGTGCAATGTCTAAAAAATAATCTTGTTTAGACTCGTCCAAAATACTATTACAAGCTTCAATAAAGTCAACATTATCTTTAAAGTAAAGATTTAATTCTTCTTTGGATATTCCTCTAATGTCTCTTGAAAGACCTGTCCCTCTATCAACAACAAAGCTGTTTTTTAATTTTGACCATCTTATGGGAATAATAATACAATCAGAATAACTAATTAAATCTTGCAACTCAGCAATTCTTAGTATGTTTTTAAAAACAAGTAACAAGTCTTTTACAGAATTAATTGATTTTAATCTATAAGGCCTCGTAAAAGTAATTAAGTTTTTCAATACATTATCTATTGCTATAAACGATTTTCAAAAAGTCTTCTTTGTTTTGTTTTGATTCTCCAATTTTTATTGGACTATTATCATTTTGCTCAGTATCTTTTTTAGCTTCTATTTTCTTTTTCATTGATTTCTTTTTCTCGCTGCTTACACTACCTGTCTTCTTTATACTAAATGTAAGATCACTTGGTGAGTAAGCACTTTTGCCTGAAACATTAAGCATTGTTACTTGAATCAAACCTTTTATAAAAACGTGCAAAACTTTCTTTTCATCATCAGTAAGTTTTTGAAAGTAAAGCTTTAATTGCGAGTAAACTTTTTTATCTGTAAATGAGTGTGCGGCTCTAAATTGATTTAATATTTCTATTAAGTTTTCAAAAGAAGAAGCATCAGCCAAGTTAATTGTTGACGGAGATTCGTCTGGAGTTTCTACTTCTTCACTTTCACTAGATTCTTTATTTTCACCGCTAGTATCTTTTTTTAAATCTTTTTTAGACAAGTCAGTTAGATCATCTTCATTTCTATTATTTTTTTTGCTCTTTTTCTTGTTAGAAGCTTTTAGACCTTTTGTCTGGTATTCTATTTTACTAGAATGCGAATCAACGCTTTGACTCGCCGGTGTTTCGATGTCGTTTTCTAACAGAATATTTTGTATTTGTTCAAGTAATTTATTCATTTTTATCTTTCCCACTTTATTCTATTTTGCCATCTTTCATGATACTGCTCAGCTCTAAGCCTACGCAATCTATCTTGCTCGACAACTTCCTGTGAGACTTTTTTCTCGGCTAACTGCTTTTCTTCTCGTTGTTTAATATCAGTAACAAATTTATCAAACTCAAACTCCATCTTTTTCCTCACAATCTAATTTAATTTTTAATTTAATATTATAACAGCTATTATTGTTTAAATATTCTTTGTAGGATAATATTTTATTTTGCAGCTGTATAATGCCTCCAGATGAAAACATAATATCTTTAAAAGACTCCAGTTTAAATCCAGTAAATCTTTTATTGCTTGTTTGTATGTTTATAACTATTTTTTTACTACATACTTTGTAACTTAAAACAGAACACTCTATTGAAACATTGTCAACGTTTAAAAGACAATTGCTTTTACTTATAAGATTTTCAGACAAAAGAACATCTTCAAGTTCTTTACTTACAAAAAAGCTGTTATTGTTTTTTTTTATTTCTGATGTTAATAGATCATCTTGCATAATAGTACATCACATCTTTTTTAATTTTATCGATATCTTTTGTAGCTTCAATCTCTATTTCAGACAAAGAAGAAGATAAAGCATGCACAATTATACCTACAGTATTACCTCGAAATCTTGTTTCAATATCAGCATCCGTCTCTCTATTGTACTTTGCAATTTCAACTATAAATTGTTCCAAGAATCTTCTTTCTTCAAAATCGTAAGTTTTAGTAATTCTTTTTTCTTCAAAGCTCCACGTACTTTTCTTAATAGCAATTGGTTTAAATTGATTTTCAACTTCAAATTGATTTGTATTTTCGTTTAAATAGTTTGACATAATATTCTGTAATAACATTGTTAAGCCTTATTGGAATGATTTACCACCTGGTTTTTTAGATGCTTTTGCCTTAAGATCAACAGGTTCAATACCTAAAAAGTCATCTAGCCATTCTGTGAAATCACTACTAATAAGTTGTTTACCATATTTCTTTTTATAATCACTTAGTGCTTTAGCTGTATCTTTTCCTATTTCTTGTATCGGCAAAGTCAACATTGCACTTGCATCTGTTCTTCTATAGAAATCTGATAGTGACATGCCAATAAGAATAGCTTGATCAAGTTTTGCTTCAGGATAATCACCAATCCAAGTAATAATTTCTCCCGAACTAGTTTTACTTAGCTTTTTAAGATTACCACTTACTTTGCCAATTATTCCGCTACTAGTATTAAAGATGTCATCAATTAAATCTTCGACATCATCTTTTGCAAAAACACTTCCATATTTTCCTGTTAGAGGATTTTTTCCTGCTTGGTGTTTTATATTATAAGCTGCAACTGCTCTAGCAAAATCTCCTCTTGAATCTAGATTTCCTCTAAGATATTCTTTTCTTTCTTCAACACTATCACCTACGTTTGGAACACCTTTTCCTGATGTTTTTATTCCAGTTCTTTCCATTGCGACGTAAATAATCTTATTAAAAAGGTCTTTGCCTTCATTTGACTTAACAGCATCCGCGCCTTCATCAGTGCCAAGAGACTTTGCAATACCTGCTTGTGGGTAATTCTTTTTAAAGTAATTCTTAACAGCTTGTGCCAAAGAAACTTCAGTTTGAGGCCAAACAATATTGTTATAGTATTCTTTCATTAGTCCGGTCGCAAAAATTCTAAATCCAGACTTATCGTTAAACATAGATTCCATTACAGCAAATGCCATTGTATCAGGATCTTCTTCTTCGAGTCTTTTAACTAACGCATTATATTCTTCTGTAGTCTCTGCAAATGTTTGAATTTGATATAGTTTTTCACTTACAGCCTGCGGAAGATTATCATCTCTTTTTTCATCAAAGTATCTTTTGACATATTTTGGTGACGTATATTTTGAAACAATCTCTAACATATCAGATATGTCTACGAGTTTATTACTTCTTTTATATTTGCCCATAGCTTCAGCTTTGTCTAACGCACCTCTTGGAATTGCTTTATCCTTGCTTGCGTCATTTGGATTAACTCTGTCAGGTTTTATTGCAAAAGCTTGATCATCAATAAGATCAAGTTGTTTAATTCTTTCGTACCATCTTTCTGCAAGATAAGAGTATATGTCTGATTTATCATTAGGCGAAAAATTAAAGAAAACACTCTTTATCCAAGCTTTAACAGCATACTGCCTAACGCCGGCACTTCCTGTAAACTCACCTGCAGATGCACGTTTTATATCTTCCCAGGTCATAGGCTTATCTGGATTATCTAGACCAAATCGCTCATTGTAAGCAATAAACTCATCAACAGTAACAGCTCTATCTACAAGATCCTGATAAATTTGTTCTCTTTCAGAATCATTAATCATCTTGACAACATCGACTCCTGCTATCTTTTCAATAATTTCTTCCATCTCTTTTTGTTCTTCAGGTGTTAAGCCTTCAGCTGAAATAATGTCGGGGATAGCATTAATATCAGGCAAAATATTTCCTTGTAAATCTGTTCTAAATTCACTAAATATTTCTGGGTTTGATTTGTCAACAGTCTTGCTATAAAGTGCTCCAAGTCTTTTCAGGTCTTCGTCTAATTCTTTAAGATAATTAATTGCTTCTTTTGATGTAAAGTTAAAATAATTTGACTTTGACATGTTTTGAATAATTTCTTGTTTTTTAATTGTTCTTTTTTCTTCAGACGCCTGCCTATTTATTTGCTGAATTTGATCCTCGTCTGCATAAAGAGGTTCACCGGTTTCTGAGTCGATTTCGTCACCGTAAACTTCTCTTGCCTCTTCTTCTTTACTCTTAAAGTAGTCTTCTACTTCATCCTGAGTATCTCGCCTATCTTTATCAGATTGCATTGGTACTTTTTCAAAGTCAGGCCTTTGGTCACTAAGAGGATACATTATTTCAAGATCAGCAGCAAACTGCTTTGCAGATCCGCCTCGATATCTTGAAGCATCAGCTAATAAAGACAGTAAGCGTGACTCAGATACTGCTGTATTTTCTAAATCATAGCCACCTTTAGTTAATTCTTCATGAAGCCGATCCATAACCATTCTGCCTTCTACATCAGAAAGGCTAGTGCCAGATGACCTTCTACTTCTGGAAACAGTTTGAACCGCTGCCATTTGTTCTGGATCTTCAATGTTAAACTTTGATTTTACATCTTCAGGAGTTCCAAAAGCTTTATTAGCTTGCTTTTCAAGCATTAAACATGCTTCAATAGATTTGATAATCCACCATTTTCTTTTTGCAACGATAGATATCCCTGTATTTTTATAAGGGTTCATTCTTTTGACTATGTCTCTTTCAAGCTTTTCCCATCCTGAAAGTTTATAAGTTTTTGCTGATGGTTCGTACTTTCCTAAACCTGTGTAACCTAGCATTAATGCCAGCTCTTTTTTAGATACTTTTCTTGGATCTTTGCCGCCTGCTGAAGCAAATATCTGTGCTATTTTGTCAACTGTTTCACCGCCAGATTGTAAATCTTCTTCGGGTATTGTAAAGTCATCTTCAGCTTCAATTTGTTCTAGATCTTGTGAGCTTGGACCTTTTATGTCGTCAAAAATCTTTGTAAGGTCAGTAGTACTTTCGTTAATATTTTTGCCAAACAAAGAAACAAATTTGTTTGGGACTAAAACATTTTTGTTTTTGTTAATGCTTTCAATTAAAACTTCTAAAAGTTTTTGATTTACTTTTTTGTCAATAGAAGTTTTAAAATTGCTAAGTTCTTCGTTTATTAAGCTTTCAACATCTGAATTTTTATATGAAAGCTTAATATACTTCTTTGCATTTTCTTGTTTTGTTTTAATTTCTTTTGCAGTAAGTCTTGAGTAAGTAAATACTTTGTCTTGAAACTCAAACAAATAATCTAGCGAAGGTAATTTTCCAGATGTATTATTGAGCGTTTCACATAATGAGTATACTTCAGACATAATATTGTCGTTACTTTTTGCTTTTGAATTTGCTAAAGTAGACAATATAAAATATTTCTTTTTATATTCACTGCTTTTTGTTTCTAAAAGTATTTCAACTCTTTTTTTTAATAACATACTATTCATTGATCACACACTTTACTTAGTAATTTTCTAAAACTATTCCAGACTTTTTCTATTTTTTTGTTATCTTCTAGGTCTTCATATATATCAACCAAAGATAGCGTTGCAGATCTTAACTCTTTTTTGTTTTGTGGAACGTATTGTTCATCATTTACATTATGATTAACCTTTAAAATAGTAGGATCAGACATTAGATCAGAAGGCAAGATAGGCATATCTTCTTCTACATCAAAAGAGTTTTCATACTCTTGATCTCCACTAATATCAGGTCCAGGTTTATCTCTATTATATGCAATATTATCTACGTAGTCTGTTTGAAAAACTTCTTCAAGTTTATTATTAAATAACTCTTGCTTTATTGTTTCTCTTAGGAGACTTTCTTTTATATTTTTCATTGAAGCACCTATCTATTATTAAAACTAATTATTAAGCCTTAATCCATAAGTCTCAGTGGTAGGTATCATTTTTTTTGTTTTTTTTAAGTAAAATATCTATTAAGTCATCACCTGATAAATTACTTTCAACTAGAGTATAAATATCTTTTAAAGCAACAACAAGTATTTGCATGTCTTTATTTAAGCGTTCTTTTTCTTTTTCCTGCATGTCTATGCTTTTTAAAAAAGTACTGTTAAGTGTATTTTGAGTTTTTATTTGTTCTTCAAAATACTCAAGCTTTTTTTCTAAATATTTTATCTTTTCATCTTTGTTTACTGTAGTAGTTAATTCTTCTTTTAAATAGTCTAATGCTTGATTAGTTATTTTATCCTTTAAATGGAGAATTTTCTTCAATTGCGTCGTATAAATCTTTTTCATCTACGTTCCTCAAATTATCTAGTTTTCTATTTTTAATATCTTTAACTCTTTGATCGATTAAGTTTTCAATGTATTGATCTCCAAGAACAGCATTTTCTGCAATCATTCTAAAGAATTCTTGTATAGAAATTTCTTTTAAAAACAAAAAAGCCCGAAGCTTTTTATGAACAGCTCCAGGCAAAGTTGTATGTAAAGATTTATTGTTGTATATTTTTTTTATTTGCTTCTTATCAGACATCAACCTTGTTTAACAGCACCTGTTGCAACATTTTGTTTTTTGGTGATTAATGCATGCTCTTCATATTCAATTCCAAATTGCTTGTGAAGTTCTTCATGAAATAGTTCTTCAAATTCTTTAATGTTTTTCTCTGCTTTTGCTCCTGAATTTAATACTATCAAATTAATTACAGCTTGTTTAACAATACTTTCTTTTGAAAATAATGAATCAAAGTTTTTGAAAGCATTAATCGCAGCATCAACATATCGATTTATATTAAGATCAGTACCTTTTTTAAATTTATCTATTAATTCTGAACCTTTATCGATTATGTTATTAACTGCGTCTATGTCTTTCTCAACATCGTCAACACTAACTTTTTCATTTAAGAAATAAGAAATACTATTTTTAGAATTTAGTCTGTAAGATTTTTTACTTTTATTTTTTTTACTTTCTTCGATAGAATTACTTACATGACTAGATATAAAGTCTTGTATGGCATGTAAACCAAAAGCTCCACCTTCAGAGCCTCTTTGCCCAAACCTATCATAAAATGACATAACATTTTCTAAATTATCAGCAACTTTTCCTAAGTCTTCTTCGATTTGTTCTTTGGTAACACCTTCACCTCCACCCTCTATTTCATCGCCTCCTTCTGTGCCACTCTCTTCACCAACCTCTTCACCAACCTCTTCACCACCCTCAGAGCCACCTTCAGTTTCACCACCACCCTCAGAGCCACCTTCAGTTTCACCACCACCCTCAGAACCACCTTCAGTCTCTTCTGCATCCATATTTTCGTCTCCAAACATATCACCTAAGTCATCTTTTTCTATAAGCAAACTTAGTCTGGCAGACTTTTTGTTTTCTAGTATGTTACTAACTTCTCTCGAGAATTTTAAATAAGACATCTTAATACCTCTATAATTTTGAAATAGCTACAGCTTTTTTAACTCTTTGATCAATAACAGACCAATTGAGTTCTTTCATCATAGCAAAAACATAAGACTTTCTATCTTTTAAATAGTCTTTATAATAACTATGCTCCCAGCAGTCCATTACTATAATAGGTATCATTCCAATCATTACGTTTTGACTATGAAGATCAATAACAGTATTCATATATCTATTTAGTTGTGTACTATATAAAGTAACTGCCCAACCATTTCTAGCTGAAAGGCAACATGCTACAAAGTCTTCTTGCCAAGCATCAAACGTCCCAAAGTCTTTTGCGAGCTTCATGTAAGACAAGTTATCAACCGCAACTGAGCTATTTAAATCACTAATGTTTTCAAAGTAAAGGCCATGTAAAAAAGCCGCATTATAGTTATAAGTTTCATCAATCTTGAGACTTCTAAACTCTGAGTTGTTTAAATTAGCACTACTTTTGTCGCAACCATCAATTTTTGCAGATACTTCGTTTAGCTTTTTGACATAGCCTTCCAAAAGCTCTTGATGACTTTTTTTTGTTTTTTGAGAAAGTAACTCTGTTTGTAAATTAAATTTCCCGGCTTCTATAACATAAGCCTCACTTAGAGTTTCTTGTTTTACTTCTGGTAAAACTTCTTTTCTCTTCATATTGTTAATACCGTTTTCGTTTAAAGTTTTTTCTACGGCATTTTTAATAACTTCTTGAATATTCATTATAAACTATACTCGCTCTCAAAATCTGTTATCTTTACATATACAAAACCATCTCTAACGTCGCTTTTGTTTAAAGAATCATAATCAGCATCATAATCTTTAAAAGATCTTTTGTAATCCATTTTTTTGCTTTTTGCTCTTAAATCTCTATCTAAATTATTAGTTTTTTCTTCGTCTTCAGCTTCTGTTAGTGATTCTTGAACTTCATAACTATCATTAGTTTTCATTTGATCAACAACGTTTATGTCATCTTGATCTTCTTCAACACCTGCTCTCTCCATCTCAGGTGGTCTTAGAACTATGTATTCTATATTGTCAATAACAACAAAATCTTCTATTGTCAACTCTAATCCTTGCTTGTTTCTAACTTTAAGACCTTTAGCATCTTTTACAAGATTAACATCACGATCTTTGTCTCGAGTTTCAATCTCGCCAAGATAATACTTGACTCTCTTATCGTACTCTTCTTTCATTAGTTTAAGCATTAGCTTTTTATCTAACTTCACGTTAAAGCTCCTTTTTAAATTATATATCCCAAATATTAAGCCACTCTTGTCTTAAGTTAATATCTTTCGAGCTTTTAACTTTTCTAGAAGAAATCTTTTTAATTGGAGAAGACTTTTCTTCAAAAAGCATGCTTGATAAATCGCTCTTATAAAAATCTTCAGTTATTAAATTTTTATTATAAGACTTAACTCTTGCTGTTTCTGTAACAAAATCTTTTTCTAAGAATTTTTCTGTTGCTTTTAATGATTCAATGGTTTTTTCCTCAAGCGTTATAGTCGTAGGACTTGAGACTCCAGCTTTAAAAAATTCGTTTGCTATTTCAATTTCAGTATCACTAACAAACTTTAAACCGTTTTTACCTGTAAAGCTCTTGCCTGGATTGCCTAGCAACTTCAAGTAATAAGAACCCATTATAGATTTACTTGGTCCTTTTGCGCTGGCATTATTTCCTCTTACTACAAAAAGTTTATTGTCCTTCAAGTCTTTATCTGCTAAGTCACTTGACAATGTAAAAATATCAGAAAGAACATTGATAAATCCTTTTACAACATTTACATCAGTCGGAGAAGTCTCAGCTTTTTCTGTTATGTTAAGACTTCTTTGTGCTTTCTCAACAAATAACTTGGCGTCAATCTTGCTTCCTTTACGCATGTCTTTACGAATATCCCATGCAGAACTAGCGCTCAAAGGATTCTTGTTCATTGTCTTAAACACACGTTTTAATCTTTCTGATGACATAGCTGGCTTTGATGCATTACTTTCTGTTATTGCTAACTTAATTGCATCAGCAAAACCTTCCATGCCTTCCTCTCCAGATATTTTTTCAGCAGCTTCACCGATTGTAGCTTTTCCTCCATTAAGCTGCTGCATGAGTTGCATGATATCAAATCCGCCTTGATTGCGTCCGCTCATCGACATCATCATCATCATCATGAACATCATCATATTATTTCCACCAGACATGTTTGCTAGTTGCATCATGTCGTTCATGTTACCTTGCGAGTTCATGCTGCCAGGAGATGTGCCGTCAGCAGATTGAGCCACCATTGGAGAAGCAGCCTCGCCCGGCTTTGCTTCTGTATTAACAGCTGACTTCACAACATTTTGCACGAAGTTATTTGACTTATATTGTTCAGCACCTGTAACTTTGATGTCAAAATAAGAGCCTAAAAGACTTTCAACTGTTTCAACAGTATGTGACAAAGCTTCCTTGTAATCTTCTGTGCCTCTCTTAATGTCACCGTTAAACACCATTATTCCGGCAGCTCTTAACTTCTTTAAAACATCTTCAATTGCAACAGAGTTTGTATTAGTCTCAATTTCTGCTAATAACTGAGAAGTTTCTCTAATGATGTCAGTTAATCTATTTGTGTTATGCACATAGTCAATATTTAAAAGATTCTTGTTTTTAATCTGATATGAATCTGATGTTATTCCTTTTATTTCTTTAGACAGTGATATCAACAAATCAGCAAGTTGTGACGCTTCCTTTGCAGCCATAGCTTTTTCTGCTTTGGTTACCTCTGAATCAAATTCTTCACCACTTGCATATAACTGATCAATACGACTGTCTTCAGACTCATTATACACCTTGTTACCTACAAATAAAGTGCCGAGGCCTCCTGCTACTTTAGCTCCAGCAACTGCTCCAATTGGTCCGCCTAACGCTGTGCCTAAACCAATAAGACCTGCCAATGCCAAACCAGCTCCTAAGCCCTTGCGAGAATGAACAGCGTCACGACGCTTATTTATATCAGCTCCTAACTCTGCACGCTTAATTCTTTCATCGTACTTGTCTCTACTAAACTGTTTATAATATGCGATAATAGAAGTATTTAAGCTTGACTCAACAGCAGCCTTAATTTGCTTTATCTTTACTTTACCTCTCTTCTTATCTTTTACGCCCATTGAATCAAGAATAGCTTGAGAAACAATGTCTGCTTGTTGCTTCAATCCACCACCAAGATTTCTAGAAGTAGCTCCATCAAAGTTTGATAATATATCAGAAGGAACATCGCCCTGTATAACAATTCCTCTCTTTTTAAACTCATCTCTCAACGCGTCTAAAGTTATTAGTGTAGTAGCTAAAAATGCCTTTGAAGGTATTAAAGACCAATTAATGTCATTTAACATGTTCATAGTTTTTGAAAGATGAAGTTGATCATCAAACAACGCTAAAGTTAACAAGCCAACACCATCAATCATCCATGCAGTTTGGAAAATATCTGCGCATGTTGTAAGAATAGTATTTACAGCTTTTTGTGTAAGAATACTATGTCCTGCTGTAACCCAAGCAGGAGTTGTAACAGCAGGTGCCATTTGAGGCGTAAATCCAGCGCCGAACTGCCCACTTGCTAATTGATATCCACCGGTTACTTTGCCTGAAGTATAAGTTGACTGGAGCTTAGAAATGCTCGCTGGCGTTCCCTTTGCAGTTGTCACATCAGTCCAGCCTTTATATTGTGAAAGTTTTGTTGGATCTCCTCCACTCCATATATTTCGATCTATTCCCCAACCTTTTAGCTTTCCAATGCCTGCATTGTTTGACATAACTGACATTTTGCCTGCTAAATCAGACTGGTAAAATATTGCTGATTCACCGCTTGGTCCTTTGAGCACATATTGAACTTTGTCTACCTCGACCAAAAGCTTTAAGTCATGAGTATGTAAAGCTTCTAATAATAGATCACCTTCGCTAAAGCTGTTTTCTTTTAACTTAACACCTTGCGACTTTAAGACTTTTGCTATTTCCTTGTTGTTTAATCCTGTTCCGTTAGAAATTGCATCAACAAGATATTGTTGTGGACTCTTACCACCAAACAAGTCTTTTAACTTTTGCATTGATCTTGATGGGAGTCTGAATATATCAATGCCATCTCTTTTCATCAAGAAAGCAATATCTTTTTCAATATCAACAGTTATTCTTTCGTTGTAGTTCAAGTCTGTCTTGAAGAATTTTTCAACACGATCAGCAAGCTCTGCGTAAAGCTTGTTCATTGATATGACAACTTCTTTGCTTTCTCCAGATGCTGATGGGTCTTCTAATAGTAGGCCTAGGCCTTTTTGATAAACAAAAGATTCGTTGCTTTTATAGTCTGACATCGCACCGTGTTTAAATATTTCTGCAAGAGGTGAGTTTGTACCAAACATTATTTCGTCTAAGAATCTATCAATGGTTGATTGATTTAAGTACTTACCTAACCCTTCTCTTGGTAAAGCATTTTTAGCTCTGTACATATTGTCGATAAATTGATTTTGTAACTCTTTGCCTTCTTTTGTCAAGCTATTTTTAATTCTGCTTATTTGCTTTCTATCATTTAACTTGCTGTTAAATTCTTTAAAAGCAGAATTGTCAAATCCTTTTACTTTAACGCCTATCTTTTCAAGTTTGTCTTTGAGCGCAAAAATAATTTCCATGTACTTATAAGCAACAAGACCTTGTGTAGCTTTTTTAATTATTGGATCAAGCATCTTGACAAATCCAGAGTCTTCCCAAGGATTAAACTTAACACTAGACTTTATCTTGTCACCAAACATTTCCCATATCTTTTTGACTTTGTCAATTACAAAATAAACTGCAGTACCTGCCGCAAGAACACCAAGAATAACAGCAGCCGCCTTAATACCAAGTGCTGCAGCCCCTGTAGCACCTACAAATTTAACTGCAGCTGTTGTTAATCCTGTTGCCATAGAAGTACCTGTTGCATAACCAAATAAACTTGATGCAGCAGCGCCAGTAAGACCTGCAGCTGCAGCACCTTTTGCAACCGGTCCAGCTTCAGCAAGAATATTCTGTGATCTTTCTGGCTGAATTAAAAAGATTGGATGACGCTTACTTTCTGCAAAAACATCTAAATCATCGACACAATATTCCATAGATCTTGCAATAACTTTAGTAATCTCTTCATTAAATTCTTTTGCGTATCTTTGCTCTTCACTTTGTCCTACCAAGCCTTTTGCAAATTGCATTAGCTTGTTTCCTTCGTTAAAGTATTTTTCCAAAGCACCTGCTGTTACACCAGCTGCCTTTGATTTAAGAATACTTACGATTTTGTCTGTATTGACTGAGTCTTTCTTAACATAGTTATCAATGTTTGTAATAATAGCAGAAAGGTTAATGTCAACAGAAAGCTTTTCTGTATCTTTAGTATCTTTTATTTTTGCAATAATTTTTAACAGAGGATCATTGTCAATTTTAGGTGTACTCTTAAATAAGTCTGACATGTTTGCTAATTGTTGATTTCTGTATGATTCTATTAACTCAGCAATTTCTGACTTTGTATTTATTAAATCAGAAAGATTACTTCTTACAAATGTCGTATCTTCAGCATCAGGATATCCTCTTAAGCAGTTATATACAATTCTTGTAAATCTACCACCAGAATATTTTTCTGAGAAAGGTTCAAGTTCCACGCGCTCAGATCGTAGTAAAGCAATATCTTTTTCAACTTCGTCAATGAGTGCTTCAATCTTTTCAATAGTTGCTGCTCGAATATCAAGTTGATCATCGTTAAAGTACTTATTGTCTATAAACCATTGAGGTGCAGAAGGGCCACGTGGTCTTTTGTGTTTATTTTTGCCTGTAAATATATCGATTGATTCTTTTAAGCGCTTAAGTGCTCTTCTATATCCTTCAACAGCAGCTGCTCTATCTGTTCCTCTTGAAGCAGTATCAAAGAGACCCGTAATACTTTGAAGGCCATCTTCGTCATTAGTAGACATAAACAGTGTAATTAGATCAATTTCATCATCAGTTGGCTCTAACCTTTGTAAGAACAAAGATTTATCTGCAACTGATTGTAGCCCAAGCATTTGTGCAATCAAATCTGCATCTTTGTTTGTAGCTGTAGCTAAAACATATACTTTAAGCATTTCTTCGATGTACTTGTCAAAGTCAACATCTTCTGGTTCTGTATCTGATAAGAACCAACTTCCAAGCTTAACTGCTGTATAAAGCAAAAAGCCGCTAGCAAGAATTGTGCCAAGCCAGCCAGTTCCTGTGGCGGCAGCAGCTCCGCCTAAAATGCCTTTAGTTCCAACAGTACCTACAGCGCTAGAAATGCCACCTGTTGCCAAGGCCTTTGTACCTGCAGCAAGAGTAGAGCCTGATGTCATAGCTGCTGTAGCAGCAGGCACTACGCCTGAAAAGCCGGCTGTCATAGCTGTCCACCAGCCTGTGATTTGACCAGACATCAAAGGATAAGCAAAACTTTGAACAAGAAAGTTACCAATAGGATCAACAGCTGCAAGAGATCCTGCCTTAAACAAGACAGTAGGTGGACCCATAGCCATACTAGATGGTACAAGAACTGTTGCTCCTTTGTAAGCTCCTATAAGACCAGTGTAAAGAGCAGAAGCTGAAGTGCCTATTGAAGTCCAAGCTGTAGCAGCACCTGTAAACTTTAGACCTCCCGTTATTGACCATGTAACACCTACAGTGCTAGCTAATGCTGTTGTCATTTTAAGTAATAGTGCTTCTAACGGCTTGGTAAGTAATGCTAATATTGGAACTTTTCCAAAAACAACGCAAAGTCCAGCAAGACCCGCTGCTCCAAATAACGCTGCAATACCACCAGCTAAAAGAGTTCCTAAGTTTTTAGTAGAATATTTTGTTGCTTCCCATAAAGTGCTTAAAGAAGTTTTAATTGCTGTTTTAACTTTGCTCTTGGTTTTGCTAGCTGCACTAGATGCACCAGAAGTCAGCTTTGAAAGCCAAGGCATACTTGACATTGAGTGTTTAATTTCACCTAAATTTGAAAACTCACTCATAAAATAAGAGTGAATTAACTCTTGAACAGTATTAGGATCAGCTTCCTTAAATTTTTTCGTTCCTGTCAAAGCTAATAAGTCTTCTTTAATATCGACCTTGATTTGTTTAAACTTAGAATTTTTGTCAAGATCATTAAATATTGATCTTAATACAGGCTCGTTTAAAGATCCATCAAATTTAACAACAACTTTTTTACCAATTTTAACAACATTTTCGTTTGATCTTTCTGTTGTTATTGCTTCTTGTAGTAAAGTCTTTTTTGTATTTTGTTTAACAAACTCTATTTTAGCTTCTCTTTCAATAATGCTTTCCATTACAGAAGACGTAAGTGCTTGAGAATCTTTCGCGTTAAACATCGACAAAATATCTTGAGAAGTCGCGCCAAACTTTCCTAAAAAGGTTTGAACTCTACTTATTGCATTAGATTCTGAGTATTTGTCTCTGATTATATCAAGGTTTTTTTGTATTTCTTCTTCACTTGCTTCTTTACCATCAGCTGTCTTAAAGAAAGTTGACGTCATTTTTGCAAGTTCTTGAAACTCGCTCATATTTTTTTGAATAGCACTTTCATTAAAAATATCTTCTACAGCAGTTTCGCATGAGTAATAAAATTTGCTATATTCAAAAACTGTAGCAGTTGACATCAAAAGAAAAAGTTCAGCTACGTTACTATCTTTAAGGTCAATTTTTTGTCCTTCAACTTCAAAAACTTCAGCTTTTATGTTGTTAATTCCTTCTGCCAGCTTTTTACCAGTACCAGATATTTCATTTAAACTTTTAATAAATTCGTCGTGCTGGCCTACATATGCATTTTTAGTGTTGTTTATTGTTTCTGAAAGTGCTTTAATTAAATCATCTCCACCCTTTGGACCAGTTGGGCCTTCAAGCTCTGCAATTAATGCTTTAGCCTTTTCGTTAGCCTCTTCTTTGTTTTTTTCAAGTTTAGATTTAAGGAATCCTGTTTTGTTTACTATTTCACTTAAATATTTTTTTAAACTTGCAAATTTAATGTCTCCACTAAATAGGCTTTGTGCTTCTGAGAAATTGGCAGGAATTTGACTTCTAATATCGTTTACAGCTTGCGTAATATTTTTCCTAAAATCACTAATTGATTCTTGTTTAATTCTACCGTCTTCGCCTAAATATTTTTGTGCTTCTTTGAGTTGATCTTTAGTTAGCTTTTCTTCTGTAGAAGTGTCTGCCGTATCGTATAAAGCTTTTTTAACTTTACCTTCCTCGTCAGTAGACAAGCTAACTGTTATTGAATCTACATATTGTGATGTTAACTTTTCAGTATCATCCTCTTCACTAGCACTGTCTCCCAAACCTTTTTTAGCAATAGAACCTAAAACTTCTTCTGCACTTTTAAAATTCTTCTTCCACTTTTTGTTGTCATCGTTTACAGACTTTTCGTATAAATCTTTAAGTAGATCCGGATTCTCTTCACCTAGTTTTGTTAAAACGTTTTTTGTGTTTGGTGGCAAGTCTCCGTATATGTTAAATAGATTTTTAGTAAGCGTATCAATAAGTCTCTGATACTGCTCTTCAACGTCTTCACCACCTTTAAGTTTTCTTCTTAACTTATCTTTAATTGCTTTAAAGTCTATTTCTTGTAAGTTTTCTTGATCACCTTTTTGCTCAAAACTTTTTTTTTCAAATAAAAGCTCACCAAGATCATGCTTATGAAGTGATCCTTTTCTTGCACTTTCATAAACTGACTCAGGTACTTCTTTAGCTTCCTCAGCAGGTTTCTCTTCTGGTTTCTCTTCTGGTTTCTCTTCGCCTTGTCCAGTTGATTTAAGTTGCGTCTTTTTTACAAACAAATCCTTGAACCCAATAGGATTACCACTCATAAAAGCTTTTTGAACTTTTTGAATCATTTCAAATGTTGCTGGAAAGTGTGGCAACTCTTTAACGTCAAAGTGTATAATTCCCTGTTCATCAGGCTTGACATTTTCTTGAATTCCAAACAAGTACTTATGAAGCTTGATTGAATTAGCATCGTCTATTACTTCGCCAATTGAAGGGATAAAGTAAAGCATGAAATATGTTTCACCACTTTTACCGCCTTCAATATTTTCGCCTGACTTTTTGTCTTCTATAATTAACGGATATACATGAAATTTTTCAAAGTTTTTCATGTCTAAAGGACTAGGAGCATTTTGCTTGCCTTCTACACCGTCTTCTGTTTTACTAACTTTTGAAGAAATAAAATTGGCTGTAAAACCTGCAAGATTTTTTTGTGATAACAGTTTAAGAGATTTTAGGTCAAATACACCAGACTTAGGATCTTCAAGCATTTTTTCTGCGTCAGGTAAAGCAGCAGAAATTTGTTGCGCTATTTTTTTGCCTACCATTTTTAGTTTTGCTTCTGGAAGCTCTGCTTCGTTTAGCGTGTTACTTTCGAATATTTTGTGAATATTTTCTGAACTATTTTCTTCAAATAAAAGATCGCTTACTTTTATGCTCATATTATACACCTAACAGTTTAATATTAATTATTGTATTATCTGTATTAAGTATTATGAAGATTACAAAAATAATAAAACAAAATTATTCGTCTAGACAAACCACTTTAATTCCTGATTCAACAAGCATTAATATTCCTGTGTCATCTCTATATTTTTCTTTATAAAATACTTTTTTAATACCACTATTGATAATAGCAATTGCACAGTTTTGACAAGGACTTAACGTTAAATACATAGATTTGTCTTTAGGGTTATTGTAGTCTAGTTTAATTAGTGCATTTATCTCAGCATGCAGCAATCCGCTGCAGCCAGGTTCTTCAGATTGAGGTACGTTTGACATTCCTCTTGCGTTACCATTATACCCTAAAGAAAGAACTTGCGTATTATCTAGTGTAACTATAAGTGCTCCAACTTTGAATGTTGGGTGATGACTACGTTGTGCAATTGTTTCTGCCATTTGCATCCAAATTTTATTCCATGAAGGCCTATTTATATCTACCATTTAAATCTCCGAGGTTTTATGAATAATATATTATTAGAAAATTATATAAAGTCTTTTTTAAATCAAAATCAAATTAACGAGCTACATATTTTTGATTTTGATATGACGTTATACAATCATGACAAAGAGTCGTTGATCGATCACGTTATGATAGAATTAAAAGAATCTTTACGAAATCCTGAAATAAGAGTTATACTCTGCACAGCAAGAACAAACGAGACTGAATATATTAGTGCTACTGAAAGTCTGCTAAACCAAGCAAACATGTCACTTAAAGATTTTGACCAATGTTATTTTAAGTCTGCGTATAGAAAAGAAAATGCTCCTACTTACAAGTCACATGTAATATTAGACGAAGTCTGTGCAAACAATAACATAGTAACTGTTAAGTTTTGGGATGATAGACAAGACACGCTGCAAAAAACAGGCGCAGATTTAAAAAGTCACAATCAAAATATACAATACATTCCTGTTAAATGCTAGTAGAAGACATTTCTTTCTTCCAAGAAACAATCATTCTTTCAAGTTTAAGGCTCTTTCCCTGTTCAGATGCATTTGATAGTGTAATTCTATTCCAAGGATAAAGTTTTCCTGCGTTTGAAGAAGTGCCTATAGTATCAACACCTTTTACAGAATATAAATAAATTTTGCTATCTTTAATATCGATGTCTCTTTTAAATCTTAAAAGTCTAGGAGGTCTTCCTAAGTTTGACATTTCTTCATCTTTCACTAAAAGCTCACTGCTACTCCAAGGTATTGCAAATTTAATTGCATCTTCTTTGTAAGGCGTTACGTAAGAGTATCTAGTAAGACTATCAAATCTTTCTCTACTTCCATGGTAAAATATACGCTTTGTAATTTCAGGAATATAATATCGTGGTTTTACTTTAAAAGGAATAAAAACTTGAATATCTTTTTTAGGTCTATCTGCTACATTTTCTTCTTTAATTTCTGAATGCCATAATTTATAAACATCAGCAAATCCTTGAATACCTTTAGACAACACTTGTTCTCCGTTAACTGTAATTAAAAACAAGCATTTCTCTATTTCGCTAGGAATCATTTTAAAGTAATATGTATATTCTTCTCTTTGCAATATTTGGTCAGGTCGAGATGTATTAGTTGCATTAAACAAAGAAGCTCTTAGAAAAGAAGTATCTTTTTCGTGATAAGGAAAATGCTTTCTTACTTCTTTTTCAAATTCTTTTAACCTTTCACCTCTAAATATTTTTGAATACCTTTGCGGACGAAAGACTTTTTTGTAGCGTTTATCGTATAAAGTAAACCAAATATCTGACGTTAAAAACTTTGTTCCTAAATCTTTAATTTCAAAAGGGACGTTTATCTTTTTCAATTTTCTTTCTCTTTAAATGTAGTGTAATGTTTTGCACATCTTGGCTCGTACATTCCAAACGAGCCAATTTTTTCTTCTTGCGTTGCGCTATCAATATCAAACATAGCTTCTGTAAAGTATGCATCTTGATCACACATGGTACAGACAGCTGGGCAAATTTCAATTTTTGTTGCCCAAGGCATCATGTTTTTTATGTTTTCAAAAGGTATTTCGTTTGCATCTAATTGAATTGATGATACAATTATATTAATACCTTTGCGATATAAAGAAATCAAAACAGAGTCAATATCTTGAATCATAAAAGCTTCGTCAACAGCAACTACTGTGTTTGAATTGTGCATTTCTTCGTTGACATAACACAATATTTCTTCAGCATGATTTATACAAAATGCCGGATATGTTGCTCCAGTATGCGTACTAATTGTTTCTTTTGTATATCGATTATCTTTTTTAGCTTTAAAAGCTACTACTTTGCGTCCTTTATATAAAGCTCTATCAATATCAGACATTAATCTTGTTGTTTTTGATCCAAACATTGGGCCAGTATAAA
>MDTC01174189.1_pt1 | contig 31829 bp, 28 predicted proteins | sample 811181 | NCBI WGS metagenome assembly MDTC01 (sample SAMN05326644, study PRJNA326480) | marine metagenome | isolation source: seawater | place: Pacific Ocean: North | collected 2011
CATTGTGTTACGAAAATTGTATACACTGGTACAGATAATCCAGTAACGTATGAAGTATGTGAGCATAGATGTGCTAATGGTGAAATATGTAATGGCAATGGTAAGTGTATAGGTAATTGCTGGCCTCCTTGTGGCGCTTGTGAACGTTGTATAGAAAGAAATGGTGTGTATGGTTGTGAAGCTCAAGGACAGCAAGATTGTGTAGTAACTACTGTATGTTGTAATGATGAAATTATACAATATTCGACAAATTGTGAAACAATAGATTCTAGTTGTAATGTAGTTAGTGTTTGTGGTCCTGACGAAGAGTGCGCTACGTATATTGCTGGTAGCAATGAATTTGATATACAGGGATGTACACGTTGTGTAAAGAAATGTAACTCTAATTCTGACTGCGATAGTAATAATTGTCAGTCTTGTAGTATTACAGATGGTGTATGTCAGGATGATTGCGGTTATGGTTATTTTTGTAATGGTGATGGAACTTGTTCGAAATTACAATGCACTGGCTGTCAGGAACTTAGAGCTAAGCCTTGTGGAACAAAACCATTTAATAATATAGATTGCTGGGAGTGTGTGGATATTTGTGATGAAATAAGCGTTCCTGGTCTTCCTCTAACATGTGTTACTAGGGGTAATGGGAAATTTTCTTGTGAGTATGTTCAAGCAGAAGTTGCTTCTATTAATTTAATACCATAATTTTAATTATTACACTTGACATACCCGCAGTATTATATACTATGATAATATAATTAGTTTTCAGGAACTACAGGAACCAAAGGATATAATCAATGAAATTAGCAAATAAAATATCGGTTACACCTCCACCGTATTCTGATCATAATGGTCAAATTATACAGCCAGCTCTTATTGAGACTGATGAGTTATTTTTAGGCTTTAACGACGATTTTAAGAATCGTAGATTGACCGTTACTATAGATCAATTTCCGACAGATATTACACTATATTCAGGCGAAGCTTATGATAATTTAGGAGATTGGACTAAGAGTAAATTAGAAAAAAGACTTACTGACATTTTAGGAGATAATCCAAGCGCTATTTTAAGACAGACATTTCCAAGAACTATGGAGGAAGATCCTCATGGTCCAGGAACTCAGCTTAGTAAAATGATTAAAAGCTTGGGGATTCATATGAGCGATAGTTGCTCTTGTAGACGACACGCGCTAGAAATGAATGCCAAGGGAAATGATTGGTGTGAACAAAATGTAGATACTGTTGTTGGCTGGCTTGAGCAGGAAGCTAAGAACAGAGGGTTGCCTTTTGTAAAAATGGTAGGCAAGGTCATGGTAAATAGAGCCGTGAAGAAGTCTAGAAAATTATTAGCTAATGAACCTGTTCCTGAGAATGATGAAGATTTAGATAACGAATAATTACCTAATCTTTCGCAAAAAGTTCATTATCCTTGAAAAGAGACTGTAAAAGGTCTCTTTTTTTGTATATGGGTGTATAATAATATAAACATCAGTATCAAAATAACAGGAATGTATTATATGCCTAGTATTTATAAACCTTTATCTGAGACTACTCCTAATTCTTCCGTATTCTTAAATAGTTCAATTTTTTATAAGAATAATGATATTTTAAATAATAAAACATCTGGATTGAATTATCAAAGAATCTTCAATGAACAACCTTCGAGTTTCACAAAATCTTTTCTACCCACCAAAGCTTATAGTAATGTGTCTATAGGTAGTAGACACTTAACTATAGACGATGCTGGAGATAATTTTGATTTTAACACTGTGGTATTTGCAGGTTATTCTCCTACAGAGATAGAACCTACTGTTACTTTTGAGCTATCTTTAAAATTGTCGTCGTCTAGTTTTTCAGATGACACTTTGTCAGTAAGTTCAAGTTTAACTTGTACTAAATTATATGCTATAGTATACGATGCTATTACTAGTTGTGGTATTGTTTCTTTTGATATTAATCCTAGTACAAATAATTTAGAATCTCCTACCGTAGAAAATGCTGGATCTTTTAGATCTGGCAATAAAAACAGTATACAAAATGATTTTGAAAATTTTGCGTATTCTTTTTCTTCTGATGTTTTTAGTGATAATCCAAATATCTATAGATCAAAAGCAACAACCGCATCTTGGTTAGCCCCTATAGAAAGTGTAACTCACAATAAGAATACTAGGGGTTTAAAATTAGGTAGTACTCTTAATGCAGTACGGAATAATTCTCGCATAGCTGATGTTGTTGATCCTGGTAACGATGCTTCTTTAACTTTAAATTTAGGAATAAATAATCAGACAATATCTATTACTGGTGGATCAGGTTATTATTATGACGATAAATTTACAGTAACTGATGCAGCAGCAGGAGCAACTAGCGGAGAAATTACAGTAACAAAAGTAGATAGCAATGGGGCTATAGTTTCTACTCAGGTGAGCGACAGAGGATCTGGCTTTGAAAACGAGCCATCTATTTCATATCTTGGATCTACAGGAAGCGGATGTTCTGTAGCATTATCTAATGATTATAGTGTTGCTAGTATTACTGTAAATGATGGTGGTAATGGGTATATATCTGAAGACAGTATAGAAGTAATAGATCCTAGTACATCTAAATCCTATTCTCCTATATCATTTAAACCATTTACTATTATTACCGAAACAGTAGGAACGCCATTAAAACTTAAGAATTCTTTATCAATAGATAGTATCCGTGTTCAAGACACTAAAAATATATGGAAGACAAAACCTTACTTGTATATGGTTGATCTTGAAAGTAATGATCTAATTACTAATACTTACATTTCCTTAACACACCCTTAAAAAGTAAAGGCTTTATTTATAATGGCATGTAAAGACGAACAAAAAGTATCCGACGTGGTGGTAAATCGCGTAGAGAAAACAGTAACAAGCATTACAACAGGTGGACAATGTGAATTTGATCAAAAAACTAAGACCGATCGTAAGGCTTTGTTGAGCGGCATCCTTCTTGAAGAAGGTGAAGATCCTCCTATGGTGTGTGACGCTTGGGATTTAGCAGGTCAGTTTAAATTTGTTGGCGGTAAGTTTAATTATGAAAGCGCACAGGACAAAGTATTACAAGTTAACAAATGGATTAGTTGTACAAATGTAGAAGGAGATGCAATCGAGTTTATTCCTTGTATTTTTTCGGAAGGTTCGTGTTTTGTTAGCAACGGAACAATGAACATAGATAATGCTTGTGTTAATACAAAGTATGATACAAATATTACTAGCAATAAGAATCTCCTACTCGGAGCATGGACCGGTTTAGGTTTGTCTGTGGCGCAGTTTTATTTCCAGAACGTAACAGAGTTATTTGGGTCAGAACTATGGCAAACACAATTATTAGTAGCACAACGTGGTGTAAATCAGGTGGATTGCGAGATGTGTTCTAATAGTGCAGTAGATGGCGGTCCTGACACTAGCGATATTATAAATACTTGCGTAGACGATGCGAAAAAGAGTATAAGAGAAATAATAATAAGAGAAAACACACAAGGACATCTTCTTAGCGCTGAACTAGAGGGAGGCTGGTTAATTACTGTTGGAGCTACAGTGCAGATGTCATGGAAGTTAAAAGGTGGTGGTTCGGGTACGGCTAGTGAGACATTTAGCTTTGATACGGAGCCAGTGGAAGTTGAAGCTGGTGGTTTTCAGCTTCCTATTACTACATGGCCCTTAATTAAAGAAGTCAAGATGGGTGCTCCATGCCAGCACGATGCTAATCCAGCTTTTAATGGAAGGCCATTTTCTCAGGCTGGGATAGAAATGTATTGTCCTATGGGGACAATAAGTACAGATGAAGGGTGTTTTCAAACATCAAGGGCAAAAACTATACTTAATTATACCCATGATAATCCTGCCAATCATAACGAAGGTTGGTTTAAGACCGGCAATATTGTTCCTTGTGAAGGCGGTGCATCTAGTAGACCTAATGCTAGACACCTCAAAGCAATACATTGCGATAATGTTATTCCCGCACCGGGATCTACTGAGGTTTATATAAGAGAAGTTGTTTTTGATGTGAAAGCAGGCTTTCCTAATTTCATGGCTGATCTTTATAAAGATCATATGGGTACACAGATTGCTAGTTTCACTATAGAAGATCATATAGATATTAATGGGGTTTTAGATGACATTAATGGTCAAACTTTAGATTCGATGATTAGTACTTTTAAACTTTTACATCATCAGTATCCCTATCTGATGATGAGTCCACGAGTATTTCGCATAACAAGTGGTGTAGATCTTGACCAGCAGGTTGAGGACTTGAGAGAAGCCTATGGGACAGATCTATTCGGTCCAATTGTAGAGAAATTAGAGAATTATAAAAAACAGATAGCTGATGAAGCCATAAGTGTTTTAGCTACTAATGCAGCAAAAGTCATAGAGCAAGCTAATGATTTTATAGCAAATCAGTTGCAGGGTAAAGAGGTTTGTATGGATGCTTATTTAATTAACCCTTATTTAGAATCTTTTTCTTATCATGAGCCAGAATAGTTTTGGTGTATATTGTTATTAGATAATATAAGTAAAACCACACAGGATATCCTTTATGAATATAATGATTAATAAAAATATAGTATTTAGACCACATAATCCGAACGATGCTATAGAATATAAAAATACAGATACTTTTCAACAGTATAAGTATGAAAACACAGAAAATACAGAAAATAAAATATATTTTAATATTACTACATCATATCAAAACGATAATTATAAAGGGTAGAATCAATGGCTGGATTTAAATGTAACAAAGATGATATAACTCCAATTGAAAGCCTAGCAGCGCCAATGTCTTACACAACTAGAGCATTGGAAGAGGAGTGTACACCAACTGGATTTACCTCAAGAGTTGTAGAGGTAACAAAATGTGTAGACGTCTGGACAGGCGCTGATATGACTTCAGATACCGCTCAGGATGGTTGTCAAGCTCCACTAGATTTCCCAAAGCATACTATGCCATTTAATTTAGCAATGGGTCTTCCTTTGACTATTAATCACACTCCTATTACTCCTTGTAGCAACAGGACACAGCCAGGAACGACAAATCCACGAGGTGCAAATCCTTTTTGTGATATATTTCAAACAGCTATGCATAATGACATTTGCGACAAACTTCTACCATCTGTACCTAACCCCGATAATCCTCCTGAAGGAGTAAAGTGTCAGTGTCAAAGACCTCCTAATTGTGACCCTGATCCGAAAATTTGTAAACAGTGTAATCCGGGTGATCCACAGGGCTGCCCAAGAACTCACCACGAAATGGATCCGGTAGATCAAATCGGAGGTGTTATTACTGAGGATGGTCTAAATCCTATGATTCAAGAATATACAGATAATATAGCAGATTTAGCTAAAGGCAAAGCGTGTAGAAATTTTAAATCAAATGTTAGATTTCAAGCTAGAACAGCTGTTGCAAATGGAGAAGCTCCTGTTAGTGTTATATGCAAGAAAAAAGGAGCTGATGGAGGTATTGTAACACCTTTTACATCTACAGCGACAGCCACTATAGATAGTGCCGTGGTTCTGGAAGGGTTTACAATGCCAACAGAATGTGTTGTTAATATAGAGGATATATTTTTCTCAGCCGCTTTTCCTGCTAATACTCCTGGGTGTATACAGGAGGGGAAAACTAGTCGTTATAATCGTGTAACGCGTGAAGTAAAAACAACAGGAACAACAAAATGTCTTGTGAAGATTGATCCTAGTGGTACTCGACCAGATAATTGTACAAATAAATTCAATTTCCCTTGTCCACAAGTAAACTATAAAGTTTGTGGTGGTTTTGAGGTTTTTGAGCCAAAACGTGTAAAGATCAAGGATGAAAACAGTAATGTAGTTAGAGAAATAGTAAAATGGGAAACAAGAAATAGTATACTACAAACAGATTTATTTCCTGGTGGAGCAACTACTGTTGGAGATTTGGCATGTATGCAGGCTGTTAGAATGGTAGGAAGTAGAATACCCCATTTAGAATGTAACGGAGAGTGTACCGATGTTCAAATAGACAATTATATTAGTAATGCTGTGCCTGATGTATTTGCTACTTTGAAGGTGCTAGTAAGTCAGGTTACTACCGCGTTTGAGGCTTTAGCAGGTAAAGCACAATCCAAATTGCAGAGAGCTATTACCACCAGAGGTGAGGAGTTAGTAGACTTAGCAATGGGTAGTAATCAATATTGTGAATGTCATATTAGTAATGGTAGGCCAACTATAACTATAGATTATGCTGGCGGATAAAACATAATGTAATTAAATAATATATACGAGGTAAAAATTATAATGGCTGAATATATTTTAGATGACATAAAAGCAGAAAAAGATTTGAACCCTAGTTATAATATAAATGGATCTTCTAGTATCTACGCTTATAGCAAAGCTGTTAAAAGTACGCAAGTAGATACTGATTTGACTGATTATGATTTTGTTCCCAACCCTTTATACAAATCTAATTATCCAATATCTCAATCTACTAAAGCAACCGGATCTTCAGTAACAGCCAATAGCTTTAGTATTGATGATTCAGGATCTACCTTTCCTCTTAACACATTTTTAATCGTTGAACCTCAAAACGCAAAAGGCGTTTTACCATTTGATAATACAGATGTGTCATTATATTTAAGGTTTAATAGCAATACTATTGATGCTTTACCAACCCTACCTATAAATAGCTCTATTAGTGAAAGTACAGTATATCTTATGGTTGAACCAATGAGATCTACAATAGGAAATGACGGAACATCAGATAATGAGTATCCTGAAAAATCAGCTATTGTTTCTTATGATGTCAATGGAGATAAAACATTATCAAATCCACAAATCGTAGCTAGCGGTTGTTTTGGTACTGATTATGAATATGGTTTTTATAATGTTCTTGGTACAGGCACTATGGAAACGAATGATTTTAAGCGTAAACATTGGGCCTCTAGTATCGAGAGTGTAGAGATTAATCGATCTGATTTGACAGGATTGCCAAAAGCAGCAGTAGCTAAAATTAAAAGAAAACAACCTAATTTAGCCACTATATACAGTTCTTCATCTCACGATGCTGTTCTTTCGTTAGATTTTGGTTTACAGTCAGATACTGTTACGATTACAGGAGGTAGTAATTATGTTGCTGGCGAAACGTTTACTATAACAGGCTCTGCTACTAGAGATGGTGAAATTACTATTACTAAAGTTAGTGATAGCGGAGCTATTTTATCAACCAAAGTAACAGACAATGGTCTAAATTTTACTACCAATTTAACCGTAACCTATAATGGTAGTAGTGGAGGATTGGCTACTATTACAAAACTTGATGCTTTTCGACTATTTGCTATTAATGTTACTGATGGGGGAGTTGGCTATTTAAAATATGATGAGGTAGAGCTTTATGAAAATTCAAGCGCTACTGATCCTATTTTTCTTGACACTGACGCGGACCCAGTAACTTTATTTACTATTGTTACTAATCCTATAGGTGTTGAACCTCCGTTCAAAAATGAATTCAGTATAGAAAAAATAATAGTTAATAAAGGAGGCGTTAGTCATGTAGAGGCTCCCAAAGTATCTATTGTACAAGACAATAGTATTATAGAGAATACCTATATTTCTAGTAATAAAACTAATTTCACTCCTTTTAATCGAAATTTAAATAATCAAAGTCCCGGATCACTATACGACTAATAAAAGAGGTATAAAATTATGAGCTGTTGTTGTCCTGATTGTCCTTGTCCTGGAGCACACCAAACTGGCGCTGGATGGAGAAAAGGTAATTGTAGTACTGGTGCTGGTGGTAAAGAAATATCAGAACCTTGCTGCATGTGTGATCCAGATATTAAGCCATCCACACCTCATTTAGAGACTTTCGCACCTTGGGATGAAACTCTTCAATCAACTTTAGATGTGTGTGATGCAGTATGCGACCCTGTACAAGCTGGTCAAGAGGGTGAGTATGAGTATACTTATGGTACAACTGATGGAAAAGAAGATAAAAGCAAGGTTTTAAGTAGAACCTGGGTCGGAGAATGTCCTGAGAACAAGCCTGATAGTCCTGAGTGTGAATGTGAATGCAGTCTTAAAGTTAATGATACTTGTCCGGGAGATGAAATTCCTAATCCAGATCCAGACGTCTGTGATTGTATATGTGGTTTAACTGACGATGATTGTCCTGCTGACCTACCTACTGTAGATACAGAAGCTTGCGAGTGCGTATGTGGTAAGAGTAGTAGTGATTGCGTAGGCGATGAAACTTTTAATAGCGATACATGCGAGTGTGAATGTCCTTACGATACAGGAGATGCTACATGCCCTGATGATCAACCTCATCAAACATCAGAGTGTGGTTGCGAATGTAAACAGCCTTATGATTGCGGTACCGCCGGTAATGGGCTTTACTTTAATCCTGCGGTATGTGCTTGCGTACCATGTAGTCAAGCAAGGCCTCCTTGTCCTGGATGTCAAGAATTTGATGAATTTTGTAATTGCGTTGGTTGTGAAAGTTGCAGCCAAACTCCGTATACCACAACAACAGGTGACACTGTATGTTGCGATTCCGGTCAGATACTATGTAATGATGCGTGTGCAGACAATAATTGCTCAGGAGGTAAAAAATTCAATTGGAGTACTTGTGAGTGCGCTTGTCCGAAAGATAAATCAGATTGTGGAGGAACTTGCTATCCTCCTTGTCCTCCTGGACAAGGTCGTGACGCCAATTGCAATTGTAATCCTGACTATGCTTCTTCAGCTAGTTTATTAAAACACATAGACAGTTTATTGCCATAATAGCTGAAATTATTTCTTAGCGGGCCTTCCTTTAGGTCTGCTAAGATTTAGTTTCCTTCTTTGTCTTCTTATCATATCTACAGATATATTATATCCAGTAATTTTCGATAAAGTAATTGCTATATCCTGATCGGTCATTTGTGTGTAATTTTTCTCTATAAATTCTATGTCCTCAGGTTGCCATTTTCGGTAAATTTTATTCATAAGATGTTCCGCATTTGATTTGGTGTAATTTATAACTACTATTAATAGTAGACATTTTTTTCACATTAGCAACAAAAGAAATCATGAGAAAACCAAATTATCATCAAATAGTTCCTTCCACTATGAAAGTAGTAGCTTCTACAGATCTTAATATCGAAGAAGATTTAAAGGACAATAATACACCAAATAAAAGTATATCAGAATTACTAAATGAGCAAGAAAAAGCCACAGAAGAAAAAACAGACTAAAATATCCGACGAACAATTCTTAGCCACATTAGATATTATTACTAAAAAATTAGTATATAAATTTAAATTCGGTTATCACGACATAGAAGATATGAAGCAACAGGCTGCGATTTTTGCTTTAGAAGGCTTGAAAAAGTATGATCATTCTAGACCTTTAGAAAACTTTTTATGGACACATATTCGTAATAGGCTTTTTAATTATAAAAGAGATAATTATCAAAGACCCGATAAGCCTTGTGTTACTTGTCCCTTATATCAACCTAATAACCATATTTCTGATTGTTCTGAATTTAAGGATAAGTTAAATTGTAAGTCTTATAAATCTTGGTTTCATAGAAATAATAGTAAAAAGAGTATTATGCAGCCTATCTATATAGAAAACCAAGACCCTGAGAATAAGAAGAATTTTATAGATCACTTGTCCAATCAAGAATTAATTGAAAATATAGAAGAATTATTACCTATAAAATATAGAGAAACATTCCTAAAAATTAAATATGGGAACAAAGTCTCTAAGAACGAAAAGGTTAAATTACAAAACTATCTTAAAAAACGCTTTACAAAGTATAAAAACAATGAGTAAAAAACGCGGACAACTATCTCTTAAAGAAGAAAAGTATATTAAAGATCATGCTGCTGATGCCAGTATTGAAGAAATAGCTGAAGCATTAAACAGGAATGTTGCACCTATAAAGAAATATATCGAAAAAAATAATCTTTTACAATCTAAAGAGGATAAAGCTGATACTGAGATTTTAAAAGTAAAATTAAGATCCAAGTCTTTTTGGGCAGAGGTCTGCAAGCAGTTTGATAAAGAGAGTGGTGAGTTAGATTATTTTGAAAATACTTGGGTTAATTTAATTAAGCAGTTTAGAGAAGATGTGCTTCCAGCAGAAGAACTTCAAATTAAACAGTTTATTACAATAGATATTTTGATCAATAGAAGCATGAAAGAACGAAAGAGGCATATATCAGAAACGGAGAAATTACAAAAACAGGTAGACTTTGAATACTCTATGCCAGAAGCAGATAGAGATACAGCGAAGCTTGCTAATTTAGAAACCCAGCTTAGTTTCGCCAGAAACAGTATTGCCAGTTATACTAATGAGTATACTAAGCTTTTAAGTGAACAGCAAAAAATTAGCAAAGACCTTAAAGCTACAAGAGAACAGAGAATCAAAAGAATCGAGGATGGTAAAAGTAGCTGGACGGGATTAATTCGTATGCTAGAAGATGAAGATATTAGGGAAAAAGAGGGTCGTCAGTTAGAAATATTAAAAATGGCAACAGATAAATTTAAAGATGGCCTTTATGATCTACACGAATATCAAGACAAAGAGCTCGATAGACCTATTCTCAACGCAGACTCTGTACTAAGGGACAATGATGAGTAGATTTTATGATAAACAATATAAACAGTGGATTAAGAATATTTTTGCTAGAGATAAGTATCAGTGTCAATGGCCTAATTGCAAACATCGTAGAACTAAACTAAATGCTCATCATATTAAAAAATGGTCAGATTATCCAGGTTTAAGGTTTGATTTATCTAACGGTATCACCTTATGCAAAGAACACCATGATCTAATTAAAAATAATGAAGAAAATTATGAAATGTTCTTCTTTAAAATTATAAGCAATATGCGTCGTGAAAAATAACTTATATCTATATAATTTAATATTATCTTCCAAATTAATAAATTACCCAGATACAAATACTATTTTAGGTCCAGAAGCTTCTGTTGTATATTACCTCTTTAAATACTCTAAAGACCTATACATAAATTACCCTCGAATTTTTCGACACCCTTCTGTAATAACTGATTCTTATACCAGTATGAATCTTTACTTTTCTCTATTAAGTCATAGTTCTAATATTTTATTCCTAGATTATAAAGATAAAAATAATATCTCTTTTAAATATTTTGATTATCATTTCCATATCAGGCATATAAATAACCCTGATCTTATTTTATATAAATATAATAATTCTACCAAAGATGAGTATAATGGTGTAAAATTTAATTTGCCTACCATAGAAGGTGCAATAGCGTATTGTTTTAGTCTATATAGTAATAATTTTAACATTGATGATCTCTTTGACGCTTGTGTTTTAATTGCTTTATATAGCGAAAAATTATCCAACAATATCCTATTAAGTTATCTTTTGCAGTTACAAATTAATGTGAAGAAAGTTATGAAAAAATCAATTAACCATTTTAAATTATTAAATTTTGACAGTTTAGCATATTTTGATATTGCTCCAGATGATTATAAAACTAATATTCATGCTACTCTAGGATTTTGTCATGGCGGATAAAAAATATAGTTTTAATGTTATAATAGATACTAGAGAGCAAAAACCTTGGGCGTTTGCTGGATGTAATACTATTAACCGTAAGCTAGACACTGGAGATTATTCCATTGAAGGCTTAGAAGACTTGCTGTGTATAGAAAGAAAGAATAGCGTTAGTGAAATAGCTAATAATATTTCTGAAAGTAGATTTAAAGCTGAAATTTTAAGGATGAACGACTATCTATATAAATTTATATTACTAGAGTTTAGTTTACAAGATGTGTTAAATTATCCTAGAGGGTCCACAGTACCGAGACATATGTGGAATAAAATTAAAATAAGACCTGCTTTTATATTAAAATATTTGACAGAACTACAAGTTAAACATAATATTAATGTATTATTTTGTGATAATCCTGAAGCCGCTAATCAAATGGCTTTCTCTATATTTAAGAGGGTGAATGAATTACATGGTAAGTAATAACCATTTAGATAATGCTTGGTTACAGCTGGGTGACATAGATAAGCTAAAGATTGATAAGAATCTTATGATTAATCGATCTGAAAGTGATATCGAAAATCCTGACAGACATCTTATAAATATTATTAAAAATCCTAGCAATTTTACTATGACTGTAAAGCTACTAATGGATGTAGAGCTTCATCCCATACAAGCTGCTATATTACAAGAGTTTTGGGATAGGCCGTTTCCAATGTTTATTGCTAGTCGTGGTTTTGGTAAATCTTTTTTATTGGCATTGTACTGTACTCTTAAATGTATATTTGTTCCCGGTAGTAAGATTGTAGTAGTAGGTGCTGCTTTTAGACAGAGTAAAGTTATTTTTGAATATATGGAAACTATATGGCGTAAATCTGCGATTATTAGAAGTATTTTCAATGGTAATGACGACGGACCCAGAAGAGATGTGGATCGTTGCACTATGAGGTATGGTGATAGTTGGACTATTGCAATTCCTCTTGGTGACGGTAGTAAAATCAGAGGTCTTAGGGCTCATATCATTATTGCTGACGAATTTGCTTCTATTTCACCTGAAGTTTACGAGACTGTTGTTTCTGGTTTTGCTGCTGTTTCCGCAGATCCAATGGGTAATGTTAAAGCAGAAGCTAAAAAGGAATTGATGAAAGAATTAGGTATATGGAATGAGGAGATGGAAAATTTACAATATAGGAAAAGTAATCAGGCTATTATCGCGGGTACAGCTGATTATAGCTTTAAACACTTCGCTCAATATTGGGAAAGATATAAATCTATTATTCATAGCCAAGGTAGTGTAGAAAAATTAGCAGAAATATTTAAAGGGGAAGTACCTAAAAACTTTAATTGGAAAGATTATAGTGTTGTAAGAATGCCTTACGAATTGATTCCTAAAGGATTCATGGACGATAGGCAGGTTGCTAGAGCCAGAGCTACTATTCATAGTGGTATTTACAATATGGAATATGCTGCGTGTTTTACTAAAGATAGTAGTGGATTTTTTCGTAGAAGTTTAATAGAAAGTTGCGTTAGCAATAGTAAAACTCCTATTATCCTTAATGAAGAACCCATTATATTTGAAGCCAAAGTTATAGGAGATTCTGATAAGAAATATGTATATGGTATTGACCCAGCTTCAGAGCAAGATAATTTTAGTATTGTAATCATAGAATTACACCCTAATCATAGTCGTATTGTATATTGTTGGACAACTAATAGAACTAACTTTAAAAAGAGACAAAAAACTGGTCTAGTTAATGAGCATGATTTTTATGGTTTTTGTGCTCGTAAAATCAGAAGTTTAATGAAAGTCTTTCCTTGTGAGAGAATTGCTCTAGATGCTCAAGGAGGTGGAGTAGCTATCGAAGAAGCTTTGCACGATACCAATAAGTTAGAACCTAGTGAGTTACCTATATGGCCCATTATAGACCCTAATAAACATAAAGATACAGATGATAAGCCAGGTTTGCATATTTTAGAATTAATACAATTTGCTAGATCCGATTGGACTAGTCAGGCTAATCATGGCTTAAGAAAAGATTTCGAAGATAAAGTATTATTATTTCCAGCTTTTGATAATTTGACTCTTGGACTAGCCATGGAAAAAGAATCTCAAGATTTAATGGAAAGTGATCTAGATAATGTTTACGACACATTAACTGACTGTATTTTAGAAATTGAGGAGCTTAAAAGTGAATTAACCACAATAGTTATGAGTCAAACCAGTAATAGTGCTGGAGCCAGAGAAAGATGGGATACTCCAGATGTTAAAGGATCCAACAATAAAAGAGGAAAATTGAGAAAAGACCGTTATAGTTCGTTAATTATGGCTAATTCTGTAGCTAGATCTATAAATAGAGCTGACGCTCCTGTAGAGTATGAAATTATTGGCGGGGCGGATGGTAATAACTATGATAATAATAAAGGACTATATAAAGGTCCATCATGGTTTACTAATGACGCTAATGAAGATATTTATCTTGGAATTTACAAAAAATAGTGTATTATAACATATAAACCAAAACCAATTCAACTGCAATTAAAATACAATTCTATTATGTCAAAAAAATATCCTAAAAGTGAAGTTATTCAGAACGCAGAGCTAGAAAATGAGGAAGCATATGTAACTTGGGGTGAAGATTTGGAATCTAAAAAAACAGCTTTAGAGCTATCATCCAAGTCTCTTGTGGAATTTGAAGGAATCCATAAAACTACTGGTTACGCTAGATACAGTAGAGACTTTTCTAATCTTTCTGAAAATACTTCCAGTAGGCCCGGATTAACTAGGTCAGATTATGATTATTTTAGACCGGGAGAAGCAGTTCCGGTTAGGATGAAGAATATTATCAAAACAGCAGATAATATTTATCAGAGAGTTGGTTTAGTAAAAAATGTTATCGATCTAATGGGAGACTTTAGTTCTCAGGGTATCAGATTGGTACATAGAAATAAAAGAATCGAAAGATTTTATAGAAATTGGTTTCAGAAAGTCAATGGGGTCGAAAGGTCTGAAAGATTTTTAAATAACCTATATAGAGTTGGTAATGTTGTTATGAACAGACAAACAGCCAAACTTAGTAAAAAAAATTCTGATCAAATGTATCGAGCTGCTGGTGCTGCTGATATAGAAATTATAGATGAGATCGTACCAAGAAAAGAAATTCCTTGGAAATATACTTTTATTGATCCGTTCTATGTAGATATTCTAGGAGAAAGTTTATCATCTTTCGTAGGCCAGAAACATTATGCTATCACATTGCCTGCACAGTTAAGAAAAACTATTAACAATCCTAAGAATGAAGTTGAAAGACAAATTATAGCTGATTTACCTGATGATATTCTTTCAGCAGCTAAAAATAAAACACTATACCCTCTTAATCCTGAAAAGACTTTAGTATTTCATTACAAAAGAGATGATTGGCAAAACTGGGCATATCCTATGATTTATGCCATCATGGATGATATCAATATTATTGAAAAATTAAAGTTAGCAGATTTAGCTGCACTTGATGGCGCTATATCTAATATTAGAATTTTTAAGTTGGGTAATTTAGAGCATAAAATTGCTCCTACTAAAGCAGCCGCAGCGAAGCTTTCAAGTATATTACAAAATAATGTTGGTGGAGGAACAATGGATCTCATTTGGGGTCCAGATATTGAATTACTAGAAAGTAAAACTAATGTTCATCAATTTTTAGGTGAGGCTAAATACACCCCACACTTAAATAGTGTTTATGCTGGACTTGGTATTCCACCTACTTTAACTGGAACATATGGTGCTGCTGGTACTACTAATAACTTTATTAGCTTAAAAACATTGACGCAGAGACTAGAGTATGGGCGTATGGTTCTTACGAATTTTTGGCTTAAAGAAATTGAACTAGTCCAAAAGGCCATGGGTTTCAGATATGCCGCTAAAATAGAATTCGACAGAATGGATCTAAGTAACGAAGAAAGCGAGAAAGCCTTACTCATACAGTTAGCTGACAGAAATCTCATTAGCGATGAGCTAATTCAAACTCGATTTGGCTTTGATTCTGATATGGAAAACGTAAGAATAAACAGAGAAGATAAGAGCAGAAAAGCTTCTCGCAGAACTCCTAAAGCTGGTCCTTTTCATGACGCTGAATTTCAAAATAGTCTTAAAAAGATTGTATTGCAAAACGGCATGAGTACTCCTAGCGAGGTGGGTTTAGAATTAGCGAATAAAAAAGAGGGACAAAAGAATCTGTACGAGCTTAAGAATGAACAAACGGAATCGCCAAAAAACACAACGAAGTTGGTCAAAGATTCCCCAGAATCTTTACCTGGTGTTCCCGGTCAAGGTCGTCCCAAAATGTCTAAAGATAAAGAAAAAAGGAAAGACCGTAATTTCAAACCACGAACCGGAGCCACATTAGACGTTTGGGCTCAAGACGCTCAAGACAAAATTAGTGCTATTATGAATCCTTTAATTTTAGATTTCTATAGCAAAAAAAATCTTAGATCTTTATCGAATCAAGAGTTCAAAAATTTAGAATATATAAAGACCCAAGCTTTATTTTCTTTAAAACCTTTTGCTCAAATTGACTCCGACAAAATTTCTTCTAATATTAAAAATATAGATAAAGATACCAAACAGGCGATATTGGGGTATGAATATTCGTTAAAGAATATTAGTAATGACCTAGACAGAAACCTAACCATAGACGAACAAAAACTAGTTAAATCCACATTTTATTCTGCACTACACAATAAAGAGAACTAAACATGCACATTTATCAACAAGAGTACGATGATGCTATTAGCGATAAGATATCGACTAATGCTTCTGTTGCCTATATTAGCGCAGCCCAGCCTTGTCCTAAAGAGGATATTGATGTAGCAAAAGCCAGTATACAGAATGATCAAGCAATTGCTGCATTAAAAGACGAAGATTTGTATTATGTACAGTCTATTTTGGTTTCGTCCTCATGGAACAGAAATGATGATATTTTTGATAAAGCTGAAGTATGGAATGCAAAAAGTACTCCTGAAGACAAACCAACTAATTTAGAACATGATGAGGGACAAATTGTTGGACATATTGTGTCTAACTGGCCTATTACTGTTGATGGGGAAACTCTTCCAGATAACACTGATATGGATTCGATCCCAGAAAAATTCCATATTGTTACCGGCTCTGTAATTTATCGTAATTTCTCTAATCCAGAATTAAGAGAGAGAGCCGAGGCTTTAATACAGGAAATTGAGAATGGCACTAAATATGTAAGTATGGAGTGTTATTTTACTGATTTTGATTATGGTTTACTAAATAAAGATACTGGAGAGTACTCAATTCTCGAAAGAAACAATGCTTCTGCATATCTAAGTAAACATTTAAGGGCCTATGGTGGCCTTGGTGAATTTGATAATTTTAAAATTGGAAGAGTTCTTAGGAATATTAATTTTTCAGGAAAAGGCTTTGTAGATAAACCGGCCAATCCCGAAAGTATTATATTTGATTCAGAAACTAGTGAAAAAGTTCTAAATAAAAATATCCCTTTGGAAAATAATAGTGTATCTAATATTCAAGCGTCCCTTAACATGGAGAATACTAATATGAGTGTAGAAAAAGACATTGCTGATCTTACAGAAAAGGTCGAAGCTATGAATGGCTGCGGCGAAGTTCTTAAGGAAGCATATAGTCGTGTTAGTGAATTAGAAGCCAAGGTCATGGATCTTGAGGCTACTATGCACAAAGAGCACGAAGAAAAAGAAAAGAAAGATAAAGAAATGGCAGAACTTGCAACAGTTCTTGAAGCCAAAGATAAAGAGCTAGAAGAGTATAAGGCAAAAATGGAATATGACGTAGCTCAATTAGATGAAACTAAAGCTACAGAAATCCAAGAGCTTACAACTGCTCATGAAGAAGCTCTAAAAACTGTACAAACAGAACTTGCCTCTGCTAACGAGGCTATTGAAGCTTATAAAGCTCAAGAAGCTGAAATTGCTCGTCAAGCTAAGATTGCAAGCAGAATTTCTTCACTCGTAGACAATGGTATAACTGCTGAAGTAGCAGAAGCCACTGTTGCTAAGTTTGAAGATTTAGACGACGAAGCATTTGCTACTATCGCATCTTTAGTGGGTTCTAACACCCCTGAATGGGCTCAGAGTCAAAAAGAAGAAGCAGAAACTGCCACAGAAACCGAAGCAGAAGCATCGGAAGAAGTTGAAGTAGAAGCAGAAGCCGAAGACACTGAAGCAAGTGAAGAAAAGACTGAGTCAACCGTTTCAGAAGAAGTCTTAGAAGACGTTGAAGCTGAAGATAGTGTTGATCTTAGTGTTGGCAGTGAAGATGACTCAGAGTTAGAAACCGCTAGAGCATCATTAGTAGATTTTGTTTATTCTAGATTAGGCAAAGAACAAACCAATAAAGGAGAATAAAAATGGCCTTAAAACCAGATAGAGTTGAGAGTTACACCGATGTTTCATTCTTCATGAACACAGTCGGTGATCGTGGTGGAGTTGTTGTTTACAATGGTAATGGCGGTACTGGCTCATCTATGGATGATGCTGATGCTGTTGTTATCTACCCAACAGGTAGTCCATCGGGTACTGCACCAGCAGGTGTTTTGTTAAATGATGTTGTTAATCTTGATCTTACAAGACAGCACATCAATTATCATAAAGATGAAGTGCAAAAGGGTGGCAAAGTTGCTCTACTACGTAGGGGTACTGTTGTGACCGATAGTTTAGCTTCTGGACAGACTCCAGTTGCTGGACAAGATGCTTACTATGATGGGGCTGGAGACTTTACTACTGTTTCTACAAACAGTGTTAAAGTTGGCACCTTCTTAGGGCAAAAAGATTCCGACGGTTACGTTAAAGTAGACATCAACATCACTTAATTTAGAGGAGAAAACAATAATGGCTAATAAATTTAATCCATCCGTTGAACTTACAGATCTTCTCAAAAGATCTGGTTCCGCAGATAAAGAGCAATCTTTAGCTGCTAGTAGAGAGTTTGCAAAGGCTCTTGAGTTACCGCTTCGTCAGGCTGTGCTTAGTGGGGATATCCTTAATGGTATCTTCGAAGCTGTTCAGCTTGCTCCTGGCGCTACTCCAGAATTTCCTTTGGACTTTCTAGCACCTGGTACAGAAAATGACTTCGTAGCATATACTGTACCAAATCATGGCTACGTTCCAGAACGCCATGTTGAAGGCGATTATGTCATGGTTCCGACTTATGACATTGGCGCTAGTATCGATTATCTCTTAAAGTATGCTCGTGACGCCCGTTGGGACGTTGTTGGTCGTGCTATGGAGGTTCTCGAATCTCAATTTGTTAAGAAGATGAATGACGATGGTTGGCACACTATCACAGCTGCTGGTGTAGACCGTAACATCGTTGTTTATGACAGTGACGCTGCCTCTGGTCAATTCACCAAGAGACTAGTATCATTACTCAAAACTGTCATGCGCCGTAATGGTGGTGGTAATTCTTCTAGCAATAACAGAGGTATCTTAACAGACCTCTTCATTTCTCCAGAAGCTATGGAAGACCTCAGAAACTGGGGCGTTGATCAGGTCGACGAAATTACTCGTCGTGAGATCTACACAGCTGGTGACGGAGATAACGCTGTGAATCGTGTGTTTGGTATCAATCTACACGATATTGACGAGCTTGGTGAAGGCCAAGAGTATCAAGAGTTCTACACAACTGTTCTTTCTGGTACTTTACCAGCTGGTGACAGTGAGATCGTAGTTGGTCTTGACCTCAGAAGCAATGATTCATTCATCATGCCAGTTCGTCAAGAAGTTCAAGTTTTTGAAGATGACACATTACATCGTCAAAAACGTGCTGGCTTCTACGGTTGGGCCGAGCAAGGCTTTGCTGTTCTAGATAATAGAAGAGTTCTTTTGGGTTCTCTATAATATCTACATTATGATGTTGTAAATGAAGTAGCCACCTCGTTTGGGGTGGCTATTTTTATTTGTATATATAGTTAATTAGATTTATTTTTGTAGAATAAACCTAAAACCTCAGTATTGGGGTATAGAATGATAGAAAACTTCTTTATATTCAGATTCAAGAGGCTATTATGTTAGCAGAAATGAGAATTATCGTACGCTCTTTAATCAATGATCCAGAGCCACCAGATGCTAATAATGTATATAGTAATGACAAAGTGGATCAATTGATTTCCGTAGGTGCTAGATATGTATTAATTGATTTAAATTTAGATCGAGATTATAAGGTTGATGTAACTACAAATACAATAACACCAGACCCAACTGACCCAAATGCTAGAGATGAAACGTTTATAAGTTTTATAGCGTTAAGAGCTGCTTGCTTTTTAGATCAAAGTACATATAGAACTAAAGCAGTAACAGAAGGAATTAAAACATCGCTAGGTCCTGCAAGATTAGATGTTAGCGGTAATTTATCTGGATATAAAAATATTATAGAGATAGGTCCTTGTGCTGTTTACGAATATCTCAAACAACAACATAATATTGGTAATGCTACTGCAATTAGTGCTGTACTTAGTCCTTTTGTAGGAAATAACTTTGATCCAAGATTTTTATTCGTATCAGATTTACCAGCTCGTAGTACTCGTGATGGCTTTTATTCATAATGGATTTAACACCACTTAAAAATATATACAACAATCAAATAGACATTATTTTATCACAAACAGGATTAACTATTCCCTGTTCTTTGGTATATGAAACATCAAAGATATCAGATTGTCCTAATTGTATATATGATACTATTAGCAAAAAATCTTCTAATCAATATAAATCTGGAGGTCCATTACCGTTCTCTAATGGTCAAACCTGTCCATTTTGCTTAGGTTCTGGTACTAGTAGTTCATCTGTAGCGGAAGATCAAGTATATTTTGCAGTTTTAACAGATAGTAAAAACTTTATACAGGTTGCTAATTCTCCTAATATAGAAGCTCAGACTATTTGTTCTATATCTTATTTAGACCAGATTAAGAAATGTTCTAAAATTATCTTTAACACAGACATTCCTGAATTAACTAATAATATTTTTGTAAGAGCTAATGAGCCAACACCTGTAGGACTTGGAGATAATAAATATATCTTTACTAATTGGAAAAGATCATGATTAATGGTAGTATTAGTATATTAGAATCCGAGGCTGAAATATCTAAAAGAATATTGAAAGCATTATTACCACAGGTGGATAAACATTTTAAAAAAGCATTTTTGAGATGTGAAAATCAAATAAATGATATTGTTATGAATGCTATTGTTTCTAATAGAACATACTCTAGTTTGGTTAGTGGCCAGCTTAAAACTGAATTTGGGTTAGATAATGCATCTGGAAGACTTTCTGAAATATTAACTTTTTGGCGAAAAATTACCGTAGACTATAAAAAACCCAAGATTGTACAAGATCAGATTAAAGCTTCTTTTAGTTTATCTATGATTAAATCAGATTATTCTGATGTTCTTAAAACTTCAGGAGCTACTGTTAATACCGAAAAAGGTTCTAAACTAGAATGGCTAGAGTGGCTTTTATTATTTGGGGATAAAACTATAGTTAAGGAATATGAAATTAAATTAGGTCCCAACCCTAAGTCCAGAAGCGGTGGTGGTATTATGATAAACTCTAAAAATGGTAGATGGAGTGTACCTCCCGCATTTGCTGGAACAGCAAAGAAAAATTGGATTACAGAAGCAATAGATAGTGTAGAAGATGATATTATGGCTTTATTAACTAAATCTTTAGGAGTATAAGATGGCAATAGGAGATGAAAAATTTACCGGAGTCACTTCTGTTAATGATTATCTATTAATATCTAATATAGAAAATAACTTAAAGTCATTTCTAGATTGGGGATTTTTAAATATCGGTGGGTTTATTAATGTTGGAGCTACTGCAAATACATACAATGATAGTCCTAATAAATTAGCTTATGTTAAAGATCCTAATTATGACGATGGGCAAGTTTGGCAGACTAAATATCATGATTGGGTTTATGATAGCGTTACTTTTGGGAGTTCTGCGCCTACGGTTCCCACAAGTGTTTACACTGAAGACTTTGAAACTACTTTTACAGTAACAGTATCTGGAGGCAAATTCTTTCTTAATGGAGTTTCTGCTCCGCTTATTAAATTATATGCTGGTTTTAAATATCGCTTTGATGTTTCTGACTCTACAAATACTGGCTATAAATTAAGGTTTTCTGAAACAGATGATGGAACTCATGGTGGTGGTTCTGTATACACTACCGGAGTTACTGCGAGTGGAACACCCGGTCAAGCAGGAGCTACTGTAGATATTACTGTATCTAATAATATTACAGGTTCTTTCTATTATTTTTGCGAAAACAATGCTCTTGCTGGCAATGAAATCAATGTGGTAAATTATATGCTAGATTTTGTTAATAGCAGGGTGATTTATGATGAGTTTGTCGATTCATATCTAACTAAAAATATTTATATGAATTATTCTTATCGCTGGGTGCAAGTGCATAAAGCTAGTAGTAATTTAGTGTGGTGGAAGCAGTATCAAAATGATGTGGTTAATGATATTACTCAGTTTAATACTAATACTGGAGAATACGCTGTTTTTGCTCAAAACAGAATTCAGTTACCAAGTATCATTATAGAAACTGTTCCTAAAGGCACTTCTAAGCCATATAGACTAGGAGATAAGTCTTTGGTATCAGATCAGGATATTATCCTTCATGTTATTGCAAATAGTCCAGCTCACAGAAACTCTATAGTAGACATTATCAGATTGCAAGAGGATAAGGTTATTTGGCTCTATGACACCAATAAATTAGTCACTGAGGGTGTTTTACCCTTTAATTTTAATGGGTCTCTAAATAGCTCTAGAAAAGCTTACAACGACCTTATTATGGATTGCACAGAGCCTGACCCTGTTACTGGGGAAATCACTTGCGAAGAGGAATATAGATGGAAAACGTGTTATCTTAAAGATTTTGAGGTTTCCGAAGTAGAATCTAGGTATTTTTTCGAAGAAGCCAAAATACGTATCACAGCAGAAATTATATTTGATGATATGTAAATATTGGTGTATTAACTCATAAGTGTTCCCACAATCAAATTAACCGGAGATTTTTACTATGCCAAATAACAGAGTATTTTATGCCTCACAAGGTGTCTCTGTTGGTGGAACAACCGTACAAGGTGCCCAGAGTGTCGGTATAACCACTAACTTTAATCTTGAGCAAGTTTTTCAATTAGGTCAATTAGCTCTCTATGATAATGTATCGTTAGATCCAGAGGTAGAAATTACTGTGTCTAAGGTTCTTGATGGAGAAGATAGCATTTGGAAACTTTCTAGTACTACTGGAAGTTCATTAATTGCAAACGCTAATGACACCAGTGATATTGTTGTAGGTATCGGTAATGATACAGATTCTACTCTTACTAGCACTAGCGCTATTACTTGTAGCGGTATGTTTGTATCTTCTGTAAGTTATACTTTTCCTGTTGATGGAAGTATGACAGAAGAAGTTACTTTTGTAGGTAATGCTAAGGCTCTTACTGGCAGTGTTACTGCACCGGCCACAACTAGTAATACTACCTTAAGAAGACAAAACCTTAATTTCAGTTCTGCTGATGCTGTTACACCAGCAGAAGTAAGTGGTAAAAATATTACTAATGTTACTATTAGTGCAGACCTTGGTAGAGAAACCATGTATAAACTTGGTAGTCTAAAACCATTCCATCGTTTTGTTAACTTCCCACTTGAAGTTACTTGCGAATTTGAAGTTAGTGCTACAGATCTTGATGGAGTTGCGGTTGACATTCCTGAAGATAACTGTAGTGGCCTGGCAGCTAATGAGCGTGAAATTGTGATCGTTCTTTGTGATGCCACAGGTACTGATGCTTATAAATTTGATTTAGGTAGTTCAAACAAACTAACTAGCGTTAATTATAGCGGTGGCGACACTGGTGGTGGTAATGCCACTATCACATACAGTTATAGTACTTTTAATGAGTTAACTATTACTGATATTTAATTTAACTGGGACAGCAAAAATGCCAGGGGTGTTATTGCCCCTGGTATTATTAAGTTAACAGGAGTGGTAATAATTGTATGAGTAATAATAGAGTCTTTTACGCTTGTCACGCCGTATCTATTGATGGCGCTTTTGTCCGAGGGGCTCAAAGCGTAGGTATGAATACCACTTTTGATCTAGAGCCAATTTTTCAGTTAGGACAGCTTAAGAAAATAGACACCGTAACTTTAACTCCTCAAGTTGAACTTACTGTTAGTAGAGTATTAGAAAATAGCAACCCAGTTTTAACTGGTACTTTTGAGCAGATTTTTGAGGATGCAGATCACCAAGTTTGTGTAAGTATTGGGGATGACACAGCTCCTTTATTAGTTAGTCCTTCAGCTAGTATTCATTGTACTGGTGCTGGTGTTACAGGTGTTACTTATAATTTTCCTGTAGATGGAACATTTACCGAAGAGATAACATTTTTAGGAGATAGTAAAAGCGTAGGTGGATGCAGTGTTGAAGCTGATGAAATAGAAGATACTGCTGCTCAGATTGTACCTACTAGACAATATTATCAAAGTGGAGCACCAAGTTTAGTTACTAATGCAGGTAATTTAACTAACGTAAGTATTAGCACATCTCCCGGTAGAGAATTTATGTATAAGCTGGGCAGCTATAAGTCTTTTCATAGTTATGTAAATACTCCAGCAGAAGTAACTATAGAATTTGAGGTTACAGCTACTAGTACTGATCAAATAGGTTGGGTAGAAGCTAGTGCTTGTGCGGGACCTACAGGTGATGCTTTTAATCCAGAAGATATAAGTATTAATATTTGTGGATCAACTTTTACTATGGAAAAATGTAAGTTAAGTAATATTACTTATGGTGGCGGGGACACAGGAGGAGGAAATGCTACAATTAACTTCACTTATGTAACTTTTAATAGTTTAACAATAAGTTAATTGATTCTATTAATATATGGACAATATAGATACTGAAGGAATTCTTTATAGAATTATTAGTGGGTATTATTACATTACTCATAATAATGAAGAATATAAAATTATTAGCGCATCATTAGATATAAAACAAAAAGCGCACAATCTATATAATTCTGTACTGAAAAGAAATAGATTTGATACTAATCATTGGTTAAGACGAAATCAAGCAGATATATTATTAAGTCAAAACGGAATATGGGGAAATGAAGAGGAAGAACAATTAAAAATTTTACAAACTAGACTTGAAGATATAAAGATAGAGTTATATTTAAAATACAATGATCCTCCTATGAAGAAAAAGATTAGAGATAGTATTGTTACAGCACACAAAAAAATTAATGAAATGATTACTAAGAAAACTTCAATGGATCATTTAACCTTAGAATATTATGCTGATGCATTAAAACAAGAATATATTCTTGCTAATACAATATATAAAAATGGTAAATTAGCTTTTGATTTTGATGAGAGTAATCAGCATGAGTTACATTCTTTTATAGCAGAATTAAAGCCATACTCAATTACTATTTCAGAGTTGAAAGCTGTAGCTCGAAGTGAATTATGGAAATCTTATTGGACTTCTACGAATAATGATGTTTTCGATCCACCTGTATATGATTGGAGTGATGAAAAAAGAACATTAATTAATTTAACAAAAATGTATGAGAATATTTTAGAGAATCCAGATAGACCAGAAAATGCTGTTTTGGAAGATGATGATGCTCTAGAAGGTTGGATGATATTCACTCAGCGCAAATTAGAAAAAGAGCGTAAGAAAAATAAGTTGATGGATGCTGTTGGTGGTAAATATAAAAATGCCAATGAGATCTTTATTGTTACCGATTCAGTAGAAGAAGCAAGAGAAGTTCATAGTTTAAATGATGCTCAGGGTATGGCCCAAATTAATCATATGAAACAGATTATGAAGAATAGCGATGAACCTGTAGCTTGGCAAGATTTACCTCATGTTAAAATGCAAATAGAAAAACAAATACAAGAAAAAAATGCCGCGAGAGGGAAATGATATGAGAAAAAACAACTATTCCAGAAGAGAAATTATAGATCAAACAGAAAAAAGATTCAAGACTATTATGATTGGAGGTTTAGCTAGATTTGAACAAGAGTTCGGTTATTTGTGGAACAACGACGAAGAGCCAAACACGGAACAAGAAGCTTATTTTAGAGAAAAATGGGAAGACTTAAGGAATGATCTTTTAGACCATGGAAATACACAGATAAGAAATGGGATTCAAGATTTGAATAAGTATTTAAACACTGTAGAAAAATACAATTTACAAATTTTTTATAAACAAGACAAAGGAGAATAACAATGGCAGCTATAAGTGATACTTTTACTTCAGTAATTGATGGAAATGAAGTTGAATTTACAATACAAGAACCTACTTTGCATCAACAAAGAGAGTCCCAAAAAATATATAACCAAGCATTCTCAGATGCTGTTAATTCTGGATCAATAGTTAGAGCTAGGTTAGACGATCTATTAAAAGAGCAAGGTTTGTGGGATGATCAAAAAGAAGCAGCTTTTGCAGCTTTACAAACTCAAATTAATGATCAAGAACAAGTTTTAGCTAAGGGTGGTATTTCTTTAGTTAAGGCCAGGTCTATTGCGTTAGAGCTTAGAGAATTACGGGAAAAAATGAGAGATTTAATCTCAATTAAAACTAATTTAGATACTCATACAGCAGAAGGTCAAGCTGATAACGCTAAATTTAACTATCTTGTATCGCGTTGTTTGGTGTATAAAAATAGCAAGAAACCTTACTTCTCAACATACGAAGACTATTTAAATAGATCTTCTGATATTGTAGGGGTAATGGGAGCACAAAAATTGGCAGCAATGATGTATGGCTTAGATTCAGAATTTGAGAAAAAATTACCTGAAAATAAGTTTTTATTAGATTATAAATTTGTGAATGAAGATTTGAGGTTTATCGATAAGGAAGGAAGATTCACTGATCAGGACGGACGATTGATAGATAAAAATGGTAGATATATTAATGAGAAAGGTGAATTTGTAGATAAAAATGGGGCTTTAGTTAATCAAGAAGGAAACTATGTTTCTGACTTTAAGCCTTTTACAGATGAAAGTGGTAAACCCGTAATATTGGATAAAGATAAAAAAAATGATACAGAACAAGAAGATAATACATCAGAAACTCCAGAGGCAGAACCTGCCGAATAATCTTAATTACTTTAACATTTCTTGCACACTATTACAATCTCCCCTTCTTGGGGATTTTGTATAGGTAGGAGTAATTTCACACTATGGCACAACCGTTTAATTTAACCGCACAAATTAATCTTAGAGGACCTACTAATACTAGGGCAATTGCTTCACAGATTCGCAAGCAGCTTTCTGGAATTAAGGTTAAAGTTGATTTAGATGTAAAGGGAGCGTCTTCTAAACAGATTGCTGGTATAAACAAACAGTTACAAACTTTGAATGCTAATGCTAAAGTAGCTGGTAAAACTATTAATACCCTACAGGGTCAAGCTAGTAAACTTGGTGCAAGTCTAAATAATCTAGGAGCTAATCAAGCTGCTGGAGCTTTAGGTAAGGTAAAGCAACAAGCCGGTAGTACTGCAAAATCCATTAGTTCTATGACTTCTCAAATAGAAGAATTCGGTAAACAATCTGGATTAGCAATTAGAAGGTTTGCTGCATTTAGTGCCGTTACTGGTGTTGTATATGGTTTAACAAATGCTATTAATGGGGCGTTTAAAGAGTTTGTTCAATTTGACAAAGAGGTTGTGAGATTAAGTCAGGTAACAGGTAATAGCGTTTCTTCATTAGGTGATATTACAAAAGAAATTACAAGACTTTCTACAAATTTAGGTGTTGCCTCAAACGAACTTATAACTGTATCTGTTACATTGGCTCAAGCTGGTTTGAGTGCCCAAGATACAAAAACAGCATTAGAAGCATTAGCGAAATCCGCATTAGCTCCAACGTTTAGTGATTTAAATAGTACTGTTGAGGGTAGTATTGCTCTTATGAAGCAGTTTGGTATTAGTGCAGAAGATTTGGAAGAGTCACTAGGTAGTATTAATGCAGTAGCTGCTTCGTTCGCTGTTGAAGCAGGTGATATTATTGCTGCTATTCAGCGTACTGGTGGCGTGTTTGCTAGTGCTAGTAATGGTGTTAGCCAAGGTAAAGATGCTTTAAATGAATTTATAGCAGTGTTCACGAGTGTTAGAGCAACAACTCGTGAAGGTGCAGAAACTATCGCTACTGGTTTAAGAACTATTTTTACTAGAATTCAAAGAGGGTCTACTATTGATGCTCTTAAAGAGTTTGGCATTACACTTACTGATTTAGAGGGTAAGTTTGTTGGTCCGTTTGAAGCGATTAGAAGACTAAGTGAGGGTTTAGCTGGTCTAGATCCTAGAGATCTTAGATTTGGTCAGATAGTAGAAGAGCTTGGTGGTTTCCGTCAAATTGGTAAAGTTATTCCTTTGATTCAGCAATTTGCCACTGCTCAAGACGCTTTAGCCGTTGCTCAAGGTGGTCAAGACAGTTTAGCTAAAAATGCTTTACAAGCTCAACAGTCATTGGCTGTTCAGTTTGAGAAAACTAGACAATCGTTTGTGGCTCTTATTAGAGACATAGGTAATAGTGCTACATTTAAGGGTATTGCTACAGTAGCTTTAACAACAGCAAATGCTTTTATAACTTTAGCTAGTGCATTAAAACCACTGCTGCCATTATTAACTGGATTAGCAGCTATTAAAGGGGCTGGTATATTAAGTGAGTTTGGTAGTGGGTTCTTGGGAGGTCTTGGTAAAAAAGGTGGAGGCGGCGGAGGAGGAGGAATGATGGGCTTCGCTGGTGGAGGCTTGGTTCCTGGTAGTGGCAGTGGAGATACTGTTTCTGCTATGCTAACTCCTGGCGAGTACGTTATTCGTAAAAAAGCTGTAGAAGCTATCGGAAAAGATAAACTTGCAGCAATGAATAAATATGCTGGTGGTGGATTAGTTCAAAAGTTTGTTGCTGGTGGTACTGTACAAGAATTGGCTAATCAAAGAGGAGTAACTGTACAAGATATTATAGCGGAAGAGATAAAGAAGGCTGGATCAATTGATGAGGTTAAAAAACTTGCAGGCATAAGTCCTCTTAACAAACGCCTAAACAATTCATTAAGAAGTAATGTTTATAAAAAAGATCCGACAGAAGCTATAGATGTCATCAATAAAGTTTTAGCTAACAGAGCTGCGGCTGACGAAAAGCTAGAAGGAGAAAAGGCAATTGCTCCATCCTATGCACTAGTAGGCTTAAGAGGCTCTCCTAAAGATGAGTTTATGGAAGCTGAAGACGGAACAATGGTTAATCTTGTAGGTCGTGTAGCAAAATTTGGAAGAAGTTATGAAAAACAAATGAGAGATGGTTTTGTAAAAACCGTCAGTGATGTTGCTGGAAGGATGGCTGAAAATGTCGACGCGAAGGCTAAGAGCTTAAAGCCTGATCAATTAAAAAAAGCAGGATTATACAACGCTATAGGTGCATATCTTGAAGCATCGGTGGCTTCTATTGGCGCTCCATACGAAAAAGACCAAGGTAATGATCCTCTGGACTTTGCGAATGGTTTAGGTCCTGCTGCTCGTATGTTTGGTTTACCTTCAGATATGCCTGCTGATACTACAAGAACAGTTTTCGGTAAAGGTAAAAGTCCTGCCAAATTCCTTGAGCAAGTAAATAGATATAGAGCAAAATTTGCTACGGGAGGTTCTGTGGACGACACTGTTCCTGCATTACTTACTCCCGGTGAATTTGTTATTAATAAAAAAGCTGCCAATGCTATAGGTATGCAAAAATTAAATAAGCTTAATAAAGCAGATAAAATTCGAGGTTTTAATTCAGGTGGTGCTGTAGGTTATATTCAACGATTTGAAAATGGTGGAGGAGTAAGGGGTGATCGTAGTGCATACTTAGAAAGAATAGCTGAAAAACTTGGCATTACTGTTGAACAATACGAGAGAACAGTAAGGGCTGATATTATTTCTAGAGCTGAAAGAAATTCTAGAAACAAGTCTAAAGCTCAAACTGGCATTCGTAATACTATGACTAAAAATTTGGAAAATATTGGAGATGTTGATGTAGAAAATACAGTAAGAGAAAAATTAGCAGAATCAATCGCTCGAATTGATCCCGACATAGACGAGAATACATTAACTTCTACTCTTGATGATATTATAAAGGGTATGAAAGATGGTATGTCTATTGAAGAAATTGCAGATTCCTCAACAGCGTTTAAAGAAATTATTGATAAAGATGTTAGTGCTGGGGCAGAACTTGCTAGAGCACAAGAAGAGCATGCTAAAAAATTAGGCTTCTTAACTTCTAGAATGAAAGTTAGAGATGTTGATGTTAGGGCGCAAAGATCCTTAGAGGCTGGTAAATTTGGAGCTATGGACAAACCCAATCTGCGTAGAGCTCAAATGAGCTTAGAGACTCCTCTGGGCAGAATGTTCGATAGAGCTGGTGAAGCCTTATCTACTAGAGGCATACCGGGCATGAGATTATTAGAGCGTTCATTCCCTAAAGTTGCTAATAGAGTTACAACACTTGGTGATAAAATGGGTGGGATTACTGGCATTCTTGGTGCAGGTTCATCACTATTAGCAAGTAAGATTCCAGAGTTAGCTCAAACTTTTGATCATCTTGCTGGTACTGTTTCAGAGACTAGTGTAGGGTTGGCTGGGTTTACTGGCGCTTTAGAAAAAGGTGGTTCTTTAGGTCTTAGTGGGGCTGTTATTGGTCAACAAACGTTTGGTAGACGAGGTGCTGCTATTGGTGGTGCCACTGGTCTTGCTGCAGGAGCCCTGACTGGTTTTATAGATAGTAGCATAGCTAAAGAAACAGAAAATGCATTTAAGGGTGTTACTGAGGCCGCAAGTAATTTTGATACTACTTTAAACGAACTGAGTTCGGCTCGGACTGTTGCTGAAAGACAAGCCAAAGAAAAAGAGCTTACTGAAAATTACATAGCTATGAATAGAGCACTAGAAAAAAGCGCTGATACTATAGAGGGTAATAGAGTATGGAAAGCTTTTTCTGCTGGTATACAAGGAGCAGTTAATAGCTTAATATTACTAAGTAGTGTTATGGCTGCTGTGAACATGGGTGGTGGTTTTGGTGGTGGATTTGGTGGTTTTGGTGGAGGTCGCAGACGACGACCAAGAAGAAGAGCTGCTGGTGGTCGACTTGGTTATATGTCTGGTTCATCATTGGTTCCTGTAAACCTAGCTCCTGGAGAAGGTGTTCTTTCTCCTGAAATGGCTTCTCAGTTTACTGATACAGAATTAAGAAGATTAAATAATGCCGATAAGAATGGTTTTGGGGCAAATGCTGGTATGCTCAGTGGTGTACCTATGGGTATTGTTCCAGGAAATGGAAGTGGTAAAGTTGATAACTTTAAAACTAATTTAGCAGCAGGATCTTATGTTATCAGAAAAGCTTCTATGGATGCTCTATATGCTGCAAACGGAGGTAGGATTGGTCGAGGTGTTGTAAGCGGTAAAGGATATGCATCTGGAGGCAGGTTGGCGAGACAGGGACATATTACTGGTCAGGCAATAATCACTGGAGCTATGATTGCGTTAGAAATAGGATCCTTTTTGTTACCATTTATTGGGGAAATGTTTAGCGCCGACACACAAAAACAACAACTACAAGCTGAATTGCAACAATTAGAACAATTAAAGAGACTTACGAACGCAACTGAGGCTCAGTCTATTAATAATAGAAGATATTCTGAAAGACTTATACAAGCTTCAGAGGAAGTAGAAGCAAGGGGTCCGGATGGGCAAAGATTAATGTCTGAGGAAGATAGAGAAGCAGCTTATGGTAGCATTATGCGTAACGGTGAGTTTAATATATTAAATAGAATCGCAGAACAAGAAGCAAGAATGGCTGTAAGCGCTCAAACAGGTGTAGATATTCCAAGTAGTGTGTCCGTACAAGAGTTTATGGATGAATTAAAGACTACAGATCTTGAAGCATATAATAAATCACTAAAGGCTATAACAGATGCTCAAAATAAATTAAGGAGAACAGTATTTGTAGATGCTAGAATGAGACAAGGGGCAACAGAAGACCAAGCTCTAAAAGAATTTAAAAAGGGAGGAGAGGATGTTGAGGCACAAATTCAAAAAGAATTTGCTAGAATCAATATGGGCGATGTATTAGCTCAAAGAATGGAGATTATTGGTAGATCCATTAGTAAATTTACTCTGAATCTTTCAGATGTAATGACTAGGCTTGCTGCTACTATGAATAGGGTTACTGTTGAGACTTCAAACCTCATGACTCGTTTAG
>MDTC01230927.1_pt1 | contig 31791 bp, 33 predicted proteins | sample 811181 | NCBI WGS metagenome assembly MDTC01 (sample SAMN05326644, study PRJNA326480) | marine metagenome | isolation source: seawater | place: Pacific Ocean: North | collected 2011
CAGGCCGGCGTGACACTGACGACGCGATTGCAGAACTGCCCCATTTTTGTTCCATGTTTGATGTTCCAGGAAGAAAAAAGACGCCCACCAACCGGAAGCGGAAACGGCGGAAGAAGGTTGAGATCCGGGTCGTGATTTCGCCAAAGGTCATGGTGAAATCGCACGCGCGCCATATTGAGGCGTGCCGGGGCCACGAGCAATCCGTCATCTGCTCTGCGGCCGTGCTGCTGTTCCGCGGCGTCCTGCAGAACGCCAAGCTGACGCAGCTCCCGGTCGAGATTGAGGGCATCGTGTCTGTCCCGCTGTCGCAGCCGTTTATTTCCGTGTACTACAGCCCGCGGTACTGGCCGGCGTTTGCGGCGCTCTACCCCACGGCGTGCCCTGCGTTTGACATCCACATGCGGTTTTCGGCGGTGGACCTGAAGGTGGTCGAGTCGCTGTGCCGCGAACCGCTCGCGTTGTTCCGGGACCTCGGGGCCTACCTGCTCCGGTCGGCGTCGCTGTGTTACCAGGACGCGTGGACGGGCCGGACGCGGGTGGTCGTCCCCGCCGACCTGGCACGGGTGCTGCGGATCCAGTGCACCGTACTCGAGGCGGCCGATGCGTTTGCCGTGCACAAGCTGGTGCTGGACCTGCCGCTTCTGTTCCACGTGCGCCACGGCATGATCCGATCCACGTACCGCGGCGACTACGCAGTGGTGACTCGGGACCGGGGGCGGGCGCGGTTTGCATTTAAGAAAGAGGCGAGCTCTGGGTATGCGGGGACAGACTGGCCGCGGGTCGCGCTCAAGCCGCCCGTGGAGATGCCGATTGACCAATGGCCGTCGCGGTGGTGGTGCTCTGACGAGGTTGCGCTTAAGCTGCTTGCTGCGCACGAGGTACTCCACCCCAGGAACCGGGAGTGACTCACCTGGCTACCGGGCCCCGATCCCGTGCAGCAACACATTGACCTCGCGCACGCCGACGGCCGTGATGGTGCCGATTATTCGGGTTTGGTCTTCCTTGTGGTCTGGCACGAGCCTGTTGTGGACCATGTCCCAGTAGGCCGGCTTAAACGGCGTAAACAGTTCAAACGCGGCGAGCTCTTGCCCGCGTGTCCTGTCCGGAACGACTGCGACGGTTGCGACACCGGCGACGCACGTTGTGATCTGGATCGTGCCCGAGTTTGCGTAGTGCCGCCGGTCGCGCACCGTGAGGTTGTCGGGCACCATGATGCCGAGAAAAAGGAGGTTGGGGTCGACGAGAAGCGCCCGGATGTCGGCCTCGCCGCGCTTCCCAATGGCTTCAACCTGCGGCGCAAACCGGGCGGGAAGAGGCGGGTCTTCCACCCTGTTGATCAAGTCTTTTACGCGGTCAAAAATTCGGTGATTATCGTTGTTGAACAGTTTACTTATTTCCTCCACCTCGTCGGAATGATTCCTGGCTAGAAACTGGCCGAGCGACGCAGATTCCTCGTAGTAGACGGCGGCGTCGAGCGGCGTGTGCACGAGCCGGTTGCCTGCGTCGCCGTCGGGCATTTGCGCAAAGATGGCGTGGCCGGGCGCAGGTATGGGGACGCCGGGCGCGCACGCCAGGATGTGGGGGTGGTGCGCCGCCGGGAGGGCGGCCGCGGCGCTTGGCGGTTTTCGACCTGCCGCTGCCATGACACCGGTATAAGGCGGCCCGGTGTGGTCGCACAGACGCGCCTCCTCTATGCTGGTGTGGACTGTTGTCTTTGTATTGGCGTTTCCCTTTGCCCTGTTTGTCCAGCCCGTGGCGGCCCAAGTTTTTCTATCGGTGGTCGCGTTTCTTGTGGTGCTCACACCCGTTGTCAAGTGGCTCCGGGAAAGCAGCGCGCAAATTGTTCGGCTGGGGATTGCGCCGCTGCTGGTGCTATGTCTGCTCCTCGGAAACGAGCAAAGACTGGCGCTCAGCGTCGCGGTATTAACAGCGCCACTGGCAGTCTCGGGATATTGAACTATGGCACGGCCTCTGGCAATCAGATGCGGTCCGAGTTTTACGAGCACCTCGAAAAAATAGAGGCCATGTACGAGGTCTCTGGCGTACAGTCGGTGGCGGTCAACGCCTACATGAACTCGATCCTGTCGACGGGCCTCCGGTTTAAGCGGGACGGGTCGCCGGCACGCGGCATGGTTCTGACCACAGTGCTCGACTGGATCAAAAACCTGTGCCTCTACGGGTTTTGCTGCTTCCGGGTGCTTGTTGACGAGAAACCGGGCGATCCGGATTTTCCAGTACAGGTTCCGAGCGGCCGTGAACTGCCCGTCCGGTTTTCTGGCTCAAAGCTTCGGTGGGTGCCTGATCTTAAAAAGGGGGGAACCGAGGCGCCGTTTCCGATATCCACCGCCGACTCTGACGAAGATGGCGATGATGATGATGAGAGCTCACCGTTTGCGTGGCACTGCATTGTGTACCAGCCGCCGACCGAGTCAAAGTGCACGAGTTTTGCCGCCCAGTCGTATGACGACTCGCTCCGGATTGAAGAGCTGTACAAGGTTGGCCCTCCCGTTTTTCTGCCCCACCCAAATTTGAATTCCATGCGGTCCCCTCTCTTCCCGTTTTTGATTTAATGTCCACACCATTTTTTTCTCCCATCGATTTTTATTTTAACCGTCCCAATTTTTTTACGTGAGCATTTTTTAACCCGTGGCCTTTTCTCAATGTCCTCATTAGAATTCTGCCGAGCGGGATTTTTTTAATTCGCGGCCAAATGCATTTGTGTCGGTCAACGAGGCAGACTTTAGTGCGCGAGGCAGAGCGGGCGGCCAGTCATTTTTGAAGTCTGGGCTCGACATTGACAGCCACACGGGCGAGGAGGGAATGACGCGCGGGATGAACTACGAAGAGCTTCTGGCGACGCGCGCCGCCGTCCTCCGCGGGCTGGCCGACGGCACCGACCGGACCGACTACGCCGCCGCGGCGGGTCGGCACGACCGGGTCGGCGTGGGCCTCCGCTCGACCGAGCTTTTCCAAGAGCGCGAGGCGATCCACCGGGAGCTTGTGATTTCCGACGGCCGAAAGGCGACGCCAGCGCCGCCGCTGCACGGCCAGGATCACCTTGACCGCCTGATTGTGCGGCTCCGCCTCAACGTTCTCGAGTCGTTTGGGGTGGCGCCGCAGTTTGTGGGCGAATCCGTGAGCGCAGAGCGCGTGGGGTCCAATGCCCAGTCGACGACCAAGGCCATGGACATGTTCCAGATTCGGGCGCGAACAATGCGGAACCAGCTCCCCGTGGAGCTCCTCGGGCTCGAATTTGCCGACCTGCCGCAGGACAAAGCGGTACTCGAGCGCATTTTTCCGCTGCTCACGCCCGAGGCGGCGATTGACATGACGGCGTCGCTGTACGGCATTGACGCCTCGATGCTCGACAAAGACCGGATTGTGCGGCAGCAGGACGCCATGCTTGGCGACAAGATGGCCGGGCCCACCGCGCCGAGCACGGCGCCCGAAGGTCTCAAGACTGGGGAACGAAAGCACAAGACGGACATTGACAAAGAGATTACCGCTCTCAACAAGGGCGGCACAATTTAGAGGGCGGGCGAGTTGGCGTGGTCCAAACTAGTCGTGTTTTTGGGAGGGCTCCCTCCCAAACACGAGTTCGTCTTCGTCAAGGTCGGCTCCGGCGTCGTTGTCTTCCAGCAAGGTCATTTCCAGTTCTTCGCGAACTGATCTTATCTGTCGGGGGTACCGGGTGCTGCCGTCCGGTGACATATTTTCGAGGACCGAGCCTGGTCGGTGCAGCTTGCGCTCTGGTGTGGTATCGGTCCACCAGGTTGTGCACGCCTTTCGGCTGATCCAGACGAGGAGACCGCACACTGCAACAAAGATGAGAAAGGTTGCCCACGGCTCGAGCCTGTCGCCCCCGCTCGGCGCCGCTGTTGTCTCGCCCAAATGGTCTGGCGTGCGTGCCGGCGTGCGTGCAGGCGCTGTCGTCTGTGCTTCGGTGCCGTCTCCCGACCATTCGTCCTCCATTGTGGCGCCGTTGGCGACTGCTTTTCCTTCCCTGTATATAGATGACCCAAAAACGTCGTGTAGTTGTCTCGTGCGCCATGGCCGGTTCTGCCGATGCCGGCGCCGCGCCTTTTCTTGTGGTGGATAACACGGCAATGCCGGTAAAACTTGATCCAATCTACTCGACTGAACACGGAAAGAAGATGAACAAGGGGAACCTGACGTGCTCGGGCTCGGACGAGTTTTGTTTTCTCTGCTGCTACTGCTCGACCGCCGACTGTGAAGTGGACCTGCGGGCGCACATTTCCGAGCTTGCCGAGCAGGGCCAAGAGGTCACGACCATTGCCAACGCAGTGCGGAGTATTTACAAGCGGAGCATCCAGCCCACGCTTCTGCACGTGTTGGAGGACGGCACCGAGGTGCAGTCGCCCGAGTGGTCGGTGCAGAGCATACGGCGACATCTGCTGCTGTCGGGCGAGTACTCGAGTATATTCCAGAGCTACGAGAATTATCTGTTGAAAAGCATAATTGTGCGGCAGGCCGAGTCAATTGTGGAGGAAGGGGGTACGGTGAACGACGACAAGGCCAAGCTTTTGCTCGCATCGGTCAAAATGTACTCAGAGTACCGGGCTCGAACATGCCCCCCTGCGGCCAAGCGCCAACGGACGGGGATTAACTCATCCGCGTCGTAGGCACCCACCGGACCACGCAGCGGCTTTTGTATAAACCCGGTGTAGTCAAAGCATCAAAGCCTCTGTTGTGGCGCAATGGACTACTACCACGACCCCGGCCGCTCCTCTGTGAACGTCTCGTTTTCCGCGCCCCGGTCTGGGTGGAAGCCCGTTGCCGCCGTCCCGGGCAAAGTCTCCCAAGTTGTCTCGTGCGACCACCTCCACCGCGTTGCCGGCGTCCCCGACCCCGACTGGTTTGCCACCTCTTCCGGCCAGATCACCCATGCCACCATTCACGGCGTGGAGGGCCTCCCCACTGGCGCGTCCCTTGGCGTCGTAGTGGGACACAGCACCCCCGAAGGCTTCAAGCCGCTTCCCACCCACGACACTGTTGGCCACGTTGACACCAATGGCGACACGCACGTGTTCCACGAAATCTTGCACGGAAAGGGCGACAAGGGCGGGAGGGAGATTGAATTTCATGGCATCCCCGACCACGAGCTTGTTTCCCAGGACACGCTGACGGCCCGCGCAGAGCGGTGGCAGGGCGTCCGCCCCGGCGACGTCAAGCCGGACCATACGTTCGAGGCGGTTGCGCACGACGGAAAGAAAAAGGCACAGGCCGTTGTCGACACTAGCAGCGCGCTGGGAGGTCTCATTTCGCGCAACCTTCGCGATTCCGCTTTCACCAAGGTGACTGGCCCCATTGGCTCTGTTACGGACGGTGGAAAAGACTTTCACGTGCTCGACGCCAAGACGGCCGCCAAGCTTGCCGAGGAAGTTGGCTCCTCCCTGCGGCCGCAGAACGAGCGGTGGAAGTCGCCGCTTGCGGTTCGGCTGATGACCGACGCCGATGTCATCAAGGCTGGCAACAATCCCTTTAACGTCAAGGCTACGCTTGGGCGCAAAAATGCCAAGAAAATCCCCGTCACTGGCGACGGGAGCAAGGCCGTCACCCCCGAGATGTCAATGGTCAAGAAGACCGAGGGTCTTGGCACGGCGGCCACCCTTGCCCAGAAGGTGTTTGGCAGCGAGGCTGATAAGATTGTGAGCATTAGCGCCGTGGGAGACACCGCCGGCGGGGAGTAAAGTAGAAGATAAAGTTTGTGCAAAACTTCTCCCTCCATGCCACATCCCGAGTGATGCAATGAAGCGTGGGACTCCCCTGGCTGCCATTGCCACGGCGGTCCGAGTCGCAGAGTACGTCTACGGCCCCCAGCATGCATTTGTATACCGTTTGCTTTTGGAAAGCTCGGTCGTGTCGTTTACAGCGCACGGCGCCGTGCGCCTTTTGGGCTGCTCCAGGCCGGCGCTTGTCCGGTTTATTCTGATTGATCTTGTCGCCATTTCGCTTTTGCGGCAAGTTGGGCCCGTGTTTTCACTCGCTCCTCTGCTCGCGGTGGACCAGGCGATAGAGCGAGTCCCGGACGGACACCTGTTACGGGCGGGCGGGCACCGCGTGGCAGGGGGTGCCGAGCCGGAAGAGTGAGTGGGGGATGTGGGCGGCGGCGGCGGCGACCACGGTCTGGAGCCCACCTTGTCCGGCGTTTTGACCGCGCACAGCATTGACGCGGCCGCGGCGGCGCCCTCGTGGGATTCGATCGAAAGAAGTTCGAGAAACTGGAGGACAAGCCCCGGGATTGGGAACAGCGTAGACTCGTTACACCGCAGGATCCGCTCACGCCAGAGAACGCCGAGTTGCGCGTTCCAGCAAAAGGGTGCCACGGACCGCCGATGCTGCAACAGGGCAGCCTCGTGGTTGCAGCAGAGGGTGGCACACAGGTCCGATCCCGACTCGAACAAGAGCATCACAAACAGGATAAAGTCTTCGGCGCGCGTCGTCGTTTCCCACTGGATCGTGGTCATCTCCTCTTCGATATTTTTTTCAAACATGGCGCGGACGCGGCGGTTTGCGTTTTCTCCAAAGTGCTGTCCTGCACGCTCGTACGGAACTTCAGAGGTGGCCATGTCGGCGCTGCGCTCTGGCGGAATTTGGGCCATGATAGACTTGTACACAAACGTGTCTCCCGTCCGCGAAAACGACACCATTGTCGAGACGCGCTGCATGAGGCGAACAAAGCGCTTGCAGTACTGGAGTGCGACGGGTGGCGCCGTGACGCCCGGCATTTCACGGTAGATCATGGCGGCGTACTGCATCCGGACCGCACCGAGCTCGGTCGGGATGTCGCCGTCGCGCTCGCCGCATCTGGTCCGGTCGGCGTGGTCGGCGTACCTGTGCCACACCTGCGCAACCTCGCGGCCGTACCGCGGCGATGCAAACGGGTAGGACGCAAGAATGCGGCCAATGCAAGTGGCAATGTCCTCGGCGCGGTGATCGAGCGCGCCATCGCACAGGTACAGAAGCTTTTTGGGCGGCAGCTTGTCCTCAAGGCGCGTTTCTTTGAGAACCGAGTACATCAAGATGCGCCGCCGTTGATGGACCGCAGCCTCTGAGCGGGTCTGCCGCTGTCGGCCGCGCCCGACGCGCCCGCCGCGCCCGACGCTGCCGACGCCGACCGCTTGCCGAGTCTGGAGAACGAGGCAGCCGGGATACCCGCCTCGACGGCGGCGGTGTACTCGCGCGCTGCACAGGCCAGTATCGAGTCGTTTAATAACATATCGGCATTGTTGACTGGGACATCACCCGCCTCATTGGCGCGAGAAATGGCCGCTTTGAACGCAACAAGATCTTCTGTGCGCAGCAACTGTCTGGCGCTAAACGCGCCAAATATGGCAAGGAGGCCGGTTGTTTCCGGCGTCTCCAGACCACCGGACTGTTCCATGCCACGTCCGGTGTGCCTCACCCGGCGGATGCGCTGTAGGCATATAGCGCGTTTGAAAAGCCCGCGGCCAGAATAATGACAAACCCGTCGATGTGAATGCCCGTCGACGTTTGTCCGGAAATGATAACGTACACTGCAAAGACGTCGACAGCCGCCAGTGTGAATACCGTTTTCCACGACTGGCGGTCCTCGGACGCTTTTGTGATTCCCGACGCAAAAATTACTGAAAAGAAGAAGAGGATGATGGTGACGGACGTAAACGCATTTGAAAGGAGCGGGTACATTTCCGTACGACGTCTGCAGTCCCGGCCCGCCCGGCTATATAGTTAATCTCCGTCGGGCGTTTTCTTGTCAAGGATTTTGATGGCTTCGTAGAAAATGGGCACGGCAAACAGAATCATCATAACGGGCACGAGGCTCCCAAACGCCGCCGTTTGCGGTGCCCCAGCCTCGTCGGACGTGTTGCTCTCGACGTGTTCAAGCATCAGCTCGCCGGCCACTGCAACCAGAATTCCGCCCACCACGTCGAGGGTGCGGCAGACCTGCTGGGCCTTTGTGTGCGCGACAGAATTTGAGGCAAAAATGAATCCGAGATCGGCAATTACCGAGAGAGCGGCAGCGGCCCACAGCATCGGCTTTGATTCTATTGGTGGTGCCGTTTGCGTTCCCTTGAGGTCAAACCAGTCGTCGGTGATGCGCACGAAATCAATTTTGGACGCGGGCATGCCAATGCCAAGACCGATTCCGTAGACGGGCAGCATGAAAAAGACAATACCGAGCGTACACAGTTTGATGAAAGATAGTGCGGATCTTGTTGACCGCGTATTTGGCCAGGACACCATTACGGGCAGCGTAGAGCGCGCGTCTCCTTACGGATGCAGATGCCACCGCACCTCCCGCTCGTGCCGCCCCCCCGGCCCTTTGAGTGCGCGGTGGACCAGACGGAATTTGTCGACCTCGACGAGGCGGAACGCCACAGTCCAACGCACACTCAGAAAAAGAATTTTGCGCTGCAGGGGCGCGTGCGGCCAGACCTGGCGTATCCGTTTCTTTTCTCTTCCAGGACGTATTCGCTGGCGTCGCTATGGTCTTCTTACACCCCCACTAAATATACTGGGGTCGGCATTCGATACAACGCCTCGGGCCTTGGCCCCGATGAAAACCAAGAGGGCGTTGCTGCGTACCACCATGTTCTCGACGACATTCGGTTTACCACGTTTTTGAACCAAGTAATGGCGACGAACCTCAAGCAGCACGGCAACGCTGCCGAGCTTGAGACCGGCATCAAAACAATGACAGGCCGCGTTCTCGTGCTCCTTCTCGAGCTGAAACGTATGAAAACGGCGCCTGTCGCGGTCAAAATTGGTGTCCCGCTGGTGACGTCGCTGTCTGGGATTGACACGATGCTGTGCGGCGTCTGGGAGGACATTTTTGCCACTGCATACCAAATGCGCACATCAGAGTCAATCATGTTCGGCACCGAAGCCCTGGTTCGCGCCTGTGCCGCCTACTACTACTTTTCAGAGGCGAGCAAAACCGCCGACTTTGCGCACCTGGCAAAGCCGCTGTGCCGGGCCGCTCGCGAGCGCCTTGGTGCGGTCTTGGTCGGCTGGATCGTGCTCCGGATCCCCGCGGCCCAGAAGCCAGGCGGAAAGGGCACCGAAATCCCGTGGGCCAAGGGAGACACGTCCCTCGATTCCTCAAAGTATCGGACGGCGGTACTCGCCGCGGTGGGCATCGTCGGCGCCCCTGGCTCTGCAACACCGGCACCCGCGACGCAGTACGAGGCCGTCTACAAACAGGCCGACACGCAGTGCCGGGTCAACGCGCTTCCGGTGCGGCAGTCGGTGCTAGGCATGAGCACGGGCACACACCGATCGTTTTCGACGCTGAAATCCGATCCGTATGAAATGTGTCTTCGGATTGGGCAAGCCTGGGCCACGCCTTCTCTTCGACACGAGGAAAAACTTTTCGACTTTTTTTCACACCCGCAGCCGCCCGGCGCGCACGAGGTATGGGGGTGGAAGTCCGACTCTGAGCCGTGCCCTGCAAGCCTGCGGGCGCGGTACGAGGAGGCGCGGGCGTGGTATGTCGAAGAGTAGAGCCGGGCGGCGCGGCGCGGCGCCGCCAGGCCGCACCGACATTGAGGACGTCGTTGCCCAGGCTCGGTCCGAGCGAGAACGGCTTGGCCTCGGGCCGCTCCTGGCTGACCACCGCTGCTCGATCGGGTGCCAGACGGTGGGCACGCGCCGGGTCCGCGTGTGCCTCAAGAGCCTCAGTGTCCACGTGTGTCCAGGGGCAACCTGCCCCTTTGCGCAACAGACGGGAGAAGCGACCGTGTGCGGTCTGTCGGGGTTTGAAGTGTGCGGTGCAGACGACGCGCCCGTGAGCTCGTTTTCCAAGTCAAACGGAGTGACGGCCTCGAGCAGCCGGCACTGGGGTCACACGACACGGACAACCGCGCCAGCCTCGAAACGGGCCGAGGTGCGCGAAACGGACCAGATGACGCGAAAGGCCGTCGAGGACAACACGGCACTGTTTCTTGCTTCGACCCAGCGGGGGGAGATTTGCGCAGCCGAAACGACCAAGGTGCACGAGGCGTGTGCGCGCGCTGCCAAGATGGTCCGCACCCCGCCGTCATTTTCCGGTGCGGTGGTGACTGTGCTCGGTCTCTTCTACGAGCGGGCGGCACTCTGCGCGCCGCCCGCCCCGTCCGGGGCCGTGTGGCTTTCGACGCTGGCCACTGCCATTTTCAAGTTTTGGCAAGGACTTCGGAGGTGGATACCGCTCAAGAAAAAGAATGCGGCGGCCATGACGGCTGCTATTCTTACGTTTATGGCTGACGGCGGCCTAGCCATTTCCGGTGTTGTGTATGTGCGCCCGTCAAAGGTGGTGGCCGCGCACTGCCCGCGCCCGCGGCAGTTTGGCATGTTCCGCTCCATGACGTGCCGCCGCATCACGCAGCAGATCCGCGCCATCAAGGCGGCGCTCACCCTCCCCTCGGGGCGGCCGCGGCTGGTGCCGCCGCTCGAGTTTGACTGAAAAATTAGTAGGCAAGGAACACGGGCGCGCCCGCGTACGAGGTTGATAGATCCGCGCCATTCTCAAGTTCGGGCTTATGCTGCTGCGTGCGCCAGTCGAGGGCGCAGACGCCGCCGACGGCGGCCGAAATAAACTTGGGGCCGCAAACGAGCATCCCCGTTGCTGTGTAATGCGGCGAGTCGTAGATTTCGTCGCCCGGGCCGCCCACGGTGCACGGGTCGGCAAGAATCACAAAGCGTTCGGTTGTTTTACTGGTTGGCACTGGCGGCGTAAAGTAAATGACGTTCTCGTTTCCCCGAATGCGCGAGTCCGTATTTGGTGCGTGAATGAACCGGCCAAACGGCTTTCCATTTCCGGCCGAATTCAACGTGTACTTAGTCATCGCCTGGGTGACTCCCTCGCGCGCCGTGAGGCCGAGCGGGTACGCGCGAATCATTCTCCGGCCGTCTGGGCGCGTTTTCCCGGAAATCTCCTCGATCTTCAGCACCGTGCCGGTGGGCCAGGTGGTGGCGACCTTGCTCGCGCCAATCCGAAACTCGTCAATCTCGAGCGCAACAACAATGGGTTCCATGGCGGCCATGACCGACCGGTTGCGCGATGAGGAGCGCGCTCTGGTGAATGTGCCAGTTTTTGTTTATATGCACACCCCCCTGATCCGGCCGCTAGTGATACCCCGCCGCCCTGAACCCGACAAAAACAACAGCGGCAAACACCGCCCCCGACCCAAACGCCATGGCCGGAGTTACCGGCACTCCGTACACCTCTTCCGGGCTGTGGAAGCTGAGATAGGCAACAAAAAACGTGACGGCGCAAAGAAGCGCGCCCGTGAGCTCCTCAAGGTCGTCCCGTCCCGGAAAAGGCGCCACAATGGCGGCGACGACGGTGGGGAGATAATGGACCGCAAACGTCTGGAATGCGTAGCTCACGAGGCCAGACTCGGCAGCCGTTTGGGACAGCATGTCGTTGCCGTCCTCGCTCCGGAGCGCGCTCATGGTGACGACGCCAATGGTCACAAACACGGCGTTGAAAAAGCAAAACCACACCAGGTTTGTGGTCAAAAGGTCAACGGTCCCAAGCAGCAACAGAAACAAAAACACTTGAAAACTCCACCACGTAAAGTAAAGGGGATCAAAGTGGAGGGCCGAGGCGACTACATTTGCCACCGCCAAAAGTGCGTAGATTTTCCGGGCGTTCTTGTGCGTTCCCTGCACCCGAACCATTTTTTTCCTCTTTTTTTTTTTATTGTCTATATGAACGACGCAGGGCGCGCGTGACGTGCCGTGCTGTGCCGCACAACCGCGCTCGGCGTGCCACTGCCATGGCCGGGTTTGAGACCAACCGGCTCATCATAGAGGCGGCCAGGATTCCGATCAGGACACCGGAAAAGGTGTTTTTCGACATTACAACGGCCATTGGTCCGCTGATTGACGCGCACCTGTGCAACTCGGAAAAGATGGCGCTGTATCAGCATTTTGTGACGCGCGGCTGGTACACCCGGGAAAGGGCGCTCGACCGCGTCATCTTTCCGCTCGCCGAACGCGATCACCTGAAGCGCGTGTTTGAAGTGCTCGACTGGATGGCGCCTCCGCTGACGCCACGGCTGTTTGACGAGCTCGGGCGGTGGATGGCATCGGCATTTGTTCAGTAAGGTATAAAACTGCCCACGGAAATCTTGCGAGAGATGCGACTGCGCTGTGCCTGTTCCCTTCACATCTGCACCGTAGAATTTTATTGCAAAGAGTGCCGCACCTACCGTTGCGACGCGTGCGTGTCAACATGCAAAACAGACCACCCAGATCTTGTGCTGGACCGCCGTTTTCTGTTCCAGAAAGAAGCGCGGTCGACACGTGCCCTCAGGGCGACGGATCAAAAAACGCAAACTTGCGGGAAAGCTTCTGATACAGCGGGTGGGGCAGCGCTGTCTTGAGCAAGTTGACCAGCTTTTCGATGCTCTGAGTCGCGCTGTTTGTTTCTTCGACATCGGTGGCGTCGAGGTGTGCTCGCGGCGCGCTGGACGAGGCAACAAGAATTTCGGACCGGACCGACGCCTTCTTTGCCTGTTGGAGGAGAAACGCCGCAAACCCGATGGCAAGCCGATCGGTGCTCTGCGAGGGCAGTTCCGCCGACGATATGACGACCGTGCCCCCAATGCAAATTGAGACTGCGACGTCAAGCTTTTTGTTAAACTCGGTCGGCGTGATTGCCCGGGCGTAGGTAAACCCAAAGCGCCCGTCGAGATCGGCCGGTGGCACCTTGATGCCGGCATGGCCGAGCGCGTGGGCTTCTGCCAGCGTCGCTCGGGCCGCGTGCCCTGCCGCCGCCTGCTCGCGCAGCAGTTGCGGCCCCGAATTCTGCTGGTCGCGATTTGCGTTTGGGTCAATTTCAGACTCCATGAATTTGACAATCCGCGTTGCCTCCCACCGGGCCTGCCCAATTTTTCCAGTTTTTCGGTATTTGAACAGAATATCATCGGCTTTTCGGACCAGGTCTGCCGGATCCTCTGCAATGTTTGTGCACCGCCGCGCACCAAAGTTGTCGAAAAAGTCGCGCGCGTGCTCAAGCTCGTCGACAATGACCTCTTTTTTCTTTTTGGTGCTGTTTCTGTCACACCGCCCGCGTTTTCGGAGATGTGGCCGCATCCGATCGGCGACCCTCACCGCAGGATCAAACATTGGCCCGCCAATGTTGGACATGAGACAGGCCATGTTGTCCTCCGTCTCGGAATGTGTCCGCTTTGTCCGCGGTTTCTTCGGCAGAGTGGTTGAAAAATCAAAGCCGCCGAAATTGGCGCCTCCCTGAAGCACGAGAGGGAGCACAGTGGTGCCCGCCACCACCTGCTGCGCCTTTACCGATTCTGCCTCAACGAGCGCAGGGTCAATTCCGCCGCGGCGCGCCACAACGGTTCGTGCAAGGGCATTCTTGTCGTGCAGGGAAACTCCAAACGAGGGAAGCTTGGGGTTTTCCGCCATCCGCTCCACGTCGGGCGATGCAAAGAGGCCGGGCTTTCCAAACGTGGTGCCGACAACGCCGATGCGGGGCACAGTCACCCGACCGCGGATGGTCCCGTCGCGTCCCACCATGATGTACTCGACGGGAGTGTTGTCGTAAAAAGCCACCGGCGCCACGCCAAAGTCGCTGACCACGCACGACACGGCCCGAAACGCGCCCGGCACAGAGTGCAGTTGTTTGGCGATTGGATACACAGGGTCGTCGTGCGGGCAGCCGAGCTGGGTCGCCCTCTGCTTGACGCCGAGGATGCCCGGGGGGGCGTTCTTGATTCGCCACTTTTCCGGGTTGGCAAGCACTGCCGACGACGAGCAGAGCGTGCGCAGGCAGACGTCGCCCGCCGACAGGAAATGCGTCTGGTCGGTGCCGACCGAAAAAAAGACGGATGCCTCAGACGCGTCCGTGACCGGCCCAAAGCGCGGCTCTGGTGCACGGGCCGCACGCAGGGCATCGACAAACGCGTGCTTTGAATAAATGTGGTTCTGGTTCTTCCGTTTTCTGTCCTCACGGACAATTTTCCAGTGCTCTTTGAGCGGAATTTTCGAAAGTTCAAAGCAGTACTTGTCCCATAGATCGTCGACCGGGTGGTCCGAGTAGTTGACCAGATCGATTGTGCCGACCGTGTTGCACAGATTTGGCGGGCAGAACAATTCCCGAAACTTTGGAGACGCAAACGAGGCGACCGAGCGTGGGTTACTTGCTGGGGTCTGTTCAAATCTGGACGGCATCATTGGCGTAAAATCGACCTCTGCAATTCGCGGGTTTCGGAGGACCGCATCTGCATATGCAAGGCGAGCGTGGGTGCGGTCTCGAATAAATTGTGGCGAGACCTGGAGGCCGCCGCTTCCCTCGTCGTGTTTGTCGGCAACATACTTGCTGAGAATCGGCGCGCACGTGGAATATGTTTCAACCCGGCCGTAAAGCACCACCGGCGGCGGCGGCGGCGGTTTCACAGCCTCGGCCCCGTCCCCGTCCCCGTCCCCGTCCCCGGGCCCGGCCCCGTCCCCGGCCTGCCCTGGCGTCTCGTCGTCAAACCAAGGCGCCTTCTCAAACATGGTGTCGAGCTCGCGATGAGCGTCCGCCGTGGCACCGGGCGGCGGGGTGTGTACCCTGACCCGACGACGGAGGGACGCATTGTAAACGCGGTAGACGTCTCTTCCTTTGAAGCGAAGCTCGGCGACGTCCCTCCGCAGCTTTGCCGTCAACTCGTCTGGAGCGTTTTGTTTTGGCCGATTCGGAGACGTGTACTTTTCCAGGATTTCGCCCGAGTAGATGGACGGAGTCCCGAGCTGCATCCTTCGCGCCGACGTTCGCGGTTCTGCGGCCCGATAAATTCTGGCGGCGCTCTGGGTGGCCCCCAGAAAAAAAAATATTGAAAATAAAAATGTTATAAAGGGCGGGGGCGACAGAAGGAAACCATGGGGGACCTTCTCCCAGGCCGGGTAGCCCGCCCGGCGGTTCGTGATTTTTTCGGCACATTTGCAGACTACCTCGACGCTCATTTTGACAAAACAAGCCATCCAAAGAAAGAAGAACAGTGGTTAGACTTTTATCTTGAGAGGGAATCAGAGCTTCACAGGAGCGGTAGTACAGACGTTAACGGTATCACGGAAAAAGATGTGAGGCTCATGATGGCAATCTATCTCTGGGAGGTGTACTACTTGATCAGAACCAACTCTCCGGAAAAACCGGTCATGGCCGCCTACAACTTTGTGACGTCTGAAACCTTTCAACTCTGGAACCGATCAAACCCAGTTGACTTGAACAAGGGAATTTTTGAAATTGTTGCATCGTCAGTGAACGGGAATTTATCCCCTTCGGACTCTCGCGTCAAAAAATTTAATGCAGCAGCTCAGAGTATTGCAAAGAGTGCGGGCCCTCCTGCGCCGGCACCGCTTGGAGAATACAAGGTCGCGCCGGCGTTTAACGACTCTGACCCTGAATCCGACTCTGACCCTGAATCCGACTCTGACCCTGAATCCGAATCTGAACCCGAACCGGAGTATTTTGACACCGAGGATCCTCTTTCTTTCCCTGGCAATACCATTGAACCAGGGGTTGCTCCAGATGGTGTTGGGAGCAGCAAGGGACCTGAATTTGCCAACAATGTGATTGAAATGGTTTTGACGATTGTCCGCGAAAAGAATCGAGAATTGCACAGTTCTTTTTTTTTCGTGTTTTATTTGTACGTATTACTGAAGGTGTATCCTACTCCCAAAGCAGGAGCTCTTTCCAGTGCGCTTGGCAAATTTATGGCAAGAAAAGACACGCCGCTTCCTTTTAATGCCTCTCTTCCAATACTAAAGTTGGTCAATGAAGTGATAGTTGCTGGAATTACTACAACCATCCAGACCGTTGGCCAAAATGACCGTACACCCGAAGGGTTTATTCTCAGGGAGCTGGTGGAGTACTGTACCAATATCAAAGACTTCTTGGATGAGGAGAGCCAACAAAGAACGCAATCGTCCACTGAATTTGATATCGAGCGCCTACTGTCAAACAAAGTATTTTTGGATACTGCCAGAGCTGAAATCAGAACCAATATGTTGACTTCGGCATCAGAGGAAGAAATGTTGGCAGCAATACGTCAAAGCAACACACCCGATTACAAAAAAATGGTGCTAGAAGCGGCGATTTGGACAGCATCCGGTGCCGCTGTTACTGCAATGGCATTGGGGGCCATTGATGCCATTGCCGAAGGAACTGCAAATGCAGACAGAGTGTCAACGGTGCCGGGAACAAATTTTACGGCTACAGATGACTTTTATTCTCAACGGCCAGATTTTATGGAGGTCGAAGTCAATGCGGCAGGCGTACCGCGAAGTCAACTACCTTTTTTGTTCATTCGACCAAACGTTAATCCTGCGAGCAACCTTGACATTCCGTCTCGCCGCCGCCGCCAACGCCGCCGCCGGCCCAGACCAACATTATTTGATCACACGCTTACAGTTTAAACACACTAAAGTCCCCACACCGTCTCTGGCTCGTCGGTCTCGGGGTCGTAGAGCGGGCTGCGGTCGCCGTCGTCAGAGTCGTCGGATTCGTCGGATTCGTCATCGGACATGTCGGATGCCGACACGACCGCGCCCGGGTCCGAGTCTGAATCCGAGTCTGAATCCGAGTCTGAATCCGAGTCGGAATCGACTCTGTAGACTGCGGGCGCCGCCGCCGCCTGCACCGGCGAGGCGCCCGTCTCGGCGTCGATCGGCGCCCTGCACGTCGGACACGTGCCAATGTTGTGAAACATGAGCTCGCCCCAGCAGGGGGCGCAGATTTGGTTGCCGCAGCACGGAACATGCACCGTCGATTCACCGTTGTTGTCGTTGAGGCACACGGGGCACTCGCCCGCATCGGGCCCCGCATCGACCCAGACTGTCCCGCAGAACGGCGTCGTCAACATCAAAATCTCGGGTTCGGTGCCGCGCGGTTCTGCGCCACATGATGGCCCCGGCTCAGTAGGTCACCTGCTCTCGAATAAAAAAACTTTGAATAAAAAAAATAATGTGGATGGTGGCGATGGCGGAAAGCGTGGCGAGAACAAAGAGCACACCCGTGGTTGATCCCATGGCGGCCGCCACCGTGGTTGTGACGCTGTTTGTGTACGTGGTGGCGCTTCTCGTCTTTCGGTGCGCGACGGTGTGCGGGTCGGGCTACGACGAATTTTGACGTGGTTTGCATAGTGGATTAGTGAGGCGCAAAAATTACCAAAACGGGTACTCTCGGATCACCGGGTGTCCGGCTGGGTCGTCGTGATCCGAGAGTACCCATTCTTGACACTTTTAAACTAAAGTGATTTTGTTACCAGTAGACGGCTCGCTGCAGTATTTAGAGCACGCTGTTGTAAAGAGACGGGGCTATGCTGGGGCCGGTCATAGTCGCGGCGGCCGCGGCGTTGGTGGGCGACTGCACCCTCCTCGGCTCCATGTACGGTCCCGGCGAGGCGCGGTTCTCGCACGAGGTCCATGCGTGGATCGGAAACGCCACGGCCGCCACGCGCGCGCGGCGGCACACGTGGGGGCGGGCGGCGGCGCACGAGGGCCTGGCGTTTCTCGAGTCGTTTGTGACGCTGGCGCAGCTTCCGCCAGAGCCACAGTACATGGACCAGATTGGCGACGACCCGGGGATTCTTGGCGTTTTTACCGGGTTTGGAATAATACTGCGGTCCGACCTGTCCGAGGACATGGAGCGGTGGGTGGCCATCCACGAGATCCTACACTGGGCGCGGTTCACGTACCGGGGCGGGGCGGGTCCGGCGGCCACGACCATGGCCATCTACGACGACGAATTCCGGGGCCGGTCGGCGCCGCTCGCGTTTGACGGGCCGCACTGGCGCACGGCCTCGATGACGGGCACCCACATTGCGTCAGGCCGGCCGGCGTCCGAGGAGCTCATGACATCGCACGTGGGCTCGTATGTGTTTCTGTCTGCGGCGACGCTCAACGAGGTGTTTACGGCGACCGACCGACGCCGGTCGGTGGTGGGGCACCAGTGGTGCACAGCCTCGAGCCCGTGCGCCGACGGGTCCGAGTGCGTGTCGGTTTCGGCCTTTTTTCCGCGGCGGTGCGCCTCGGCGGGCCCGAGCGGCACCGGCGGGCACCGCGTGCCATCAACCAATCCAAATGGCAACAGCCTGCCCCCCGAGACGGTGGCGTGGATTGTGGTTGGGGCAACGGCCGGCGCTGTGGTGCTTGGGGCGGTCGCCTACAGTATCTGGGAGCGGCGGGGATCTGCAAAGGGTCCCTTTGGGAGCGACCTCGACACGGCGCGGCTGCTTTAAACATACGGTTTCACCCTCTCCCGCGCCCGGCCACCCGGGTCATCTGGGAACTCACTCGGACGCGGCCGCACTGCCGTTGTCCGATGCGCCGTCCGAGTCGGAATCCGTGTAGGCCGCGGCCTCTTCGGCGTCTTCCTCTGCCGCGGCTGCGGGGTCGGCCGCGGGCTGCGGCCGCGTTTCTGGGTCGTACGTGGGCTCCTTGTTCCGGGCGCGGCGGATCGAGAGGAGCGCGTTGAGGCCCTCGGGGGTGAGGGTGGCCTTCTTGGCGTACTCGAGGAGAAAGCTGGCCTCGTTGAAAAGGCCGATTATCTCATCCTCGGCAATGGCGTGCAGGATCGAGACGGCCTTGGTTCCCACGCTCGGAATCACAAGCTCGTCGTCTGGGTCCTGCAGCTTCTCCTTCTGGATTTTCTCAAGGACCTCCTTGAGCTCCCGCTTGAACGACCGGCGCGACGACGCCGTCCGGTCCTGGGCGCGCCTCTGCTCGTCGTTGATGGCGCGTGCCACGCGCTTGTCGTACATGAGGCGGCGGTGGAGCTCACGCTTGGTGGGGGCGCGGCGCTTCCGCTTGCCCGCGCTGGTCGACGTTTCGGCGACCTTCCCGGTCGCCGAACCGGCAGACTCCTTCTTCTTCGCGCCCTTGGAGACCTTGGCCGGCCCTGCGGCGGCCTCGCCCTTTGGCTTCCGGACGACCTTGGGGGGGCGGGCGACAGTGGTAGCGGAACCGGTCTTGCGGGGCATTGTTTGGAACGGGTTCACTCCTGGTGTGCCGCGGTGTGACTGAAACATTTAACACGGTGCTCCGACCATATACGCCTGCCCATTCCACAACACGTACCGTCCCCGGATCGTATTGAGCTCTGCGTCTGGTTCTGGGCCGGGCCGGACGCAGAGGCGGTCTGGAAAAAAAATGGAGGTGACGAGACCGAGCGACGGCGAGACCACGTAGACGACGGGTCCGTTATCCGTGTCGGCTCCGTTTTTCCCGAGCACAAAGCACGAGGAGCCCTCCCACTGTACCGCCACGGGCTCGATCGGCAGCACAATGTCGGAAAAGGCCGGGTACGCCCCCGAAATATTGACGCGGCCCGTGTCGGGAAAAACGGCCATCACGTTGACGCCGTTGGTGTCATCGGCCCAGAGCGTCGCCATGGGGTGCTCGAGCGAGGTGTCGACCGCCTCAAACTTGAGCGCCGGCGCTCCCGTGTCGACAATGCTCCACGTTTCCGGCCCGTCCGTGACCACGACCGCCGACCCCGACCGGGTTGTCATGATGTTGGCAAGTGGCGGCATGCCGAACATGGCCCCGCTCTTGCAGAGAAGCGGGAGGATGGCGACGGCGGAGGAGTCGCGGGTCACGAGCACGAGGTCGCCGCGCACGGCGACGAGGCCGCCGCACACGTCGGGGGGCATCTCCTCCGAGTAGAACACGGGCCCGTCGGCCGTGGCCTCGACAAAGTGAATCCACGTCTCGTTTGAAATGCACACGAGAGCGGCTGCTTCGGGCCGGTCAATAACACCGTGGACGACCGTGGTTGCCGGGTTGAGCCGGCACAGGATTATGCCGGCCGGGATGTTTGCCACCACAATTTCGCGGTCAGACTGGAACACGGCCGTGCCGTCGGCGCCGACATGCGTGATGTTAAATTCGGTTGGCGAAACAATGTGATCTACCGAACAAAACACGAGATCGGTGGGCGGGGCGGCAGTGGGTGGCGGGAGCACCGAGGGCCCCACGGGCCCCACGGGAGTGGACGGTGTCTCGCCGTCATCGTCTGCCGTCCGCTTTGGCATGATGCCCTCAGTGCCCGCTGTCGGGGTCGTCGTTGTCTGTGAGTCCTATCGTGTGGGAACTGCCGTCGTCGGTGCCCGCCGCGGCGTAGTCTGTTTCGCCGAGCACAAAAGCCGACCCGAGGCCGTCGCCTGCTGGATTCCTCTCTTGGCGACGGCGGGAGACGGTTCTGTCGCGGTGTGCCCACGGCGGAGGTCTGGAGTGACTGCCGGCCCCAAAGGCCAGACAAAAAACACCTGCAAGATAAATTGTTTGGCAAACGACGACGGCAATGTCGTACTCGACCGTGTTGTACGGCACCGTCTCGGAAGAGAGCGTGATTCGCGCCAAATCGGCGCCCAGGACCCCGACGTGCACCATGAGCCCCGTGAGCACCAGGCTGAGGTAGACCCAGAGAAAGCCAAAGGGGGGGTTTGTGACCCATTTGAACAGAAGAAGAATGAGCGCCGCAAAGACCTGGAGCACGGTGAGGGCGACGCCCGTTCCGACCAGAAATTCGGGCGTGCCCTGCTTTGCCGGCCCCGCGTACCGCCAGAGCACTGCAATAAAGCTTACCGTCCACACGATGCCGACCGACGCTTCGGGAAGCGATGACTCGCACTGCATGGCCGGGACGGTTTCTATCCGAGTCACCAAAAATAAATACTTTCAATAAAAAAATGTACAAGATGGCAGAGGTGCTGCACACACCCTGTGGGAAGTGGCAGATACCACGCCCCCGGGTATGGCGTCTGCGGGCCCAGGTCCCGCAGATTCCGAGCCTGGCGGCACGTACGTGTGCGGCGACGGAATCGCCTCGTTTGTCGATGGGCGGGTGGAGCTCACCGTGTGTGGGACGGCGTGTTCGTCGCCGTCTGCCCTTGCACGGCACAAGCGGACGGCGCATCACCACCACACTTGCCCGTACTGCTTGGGAGGTTTCACGCACGGGAAGGTGGTCCGCCACACTGCAGTCTGCGCCGAAGGAACCCGGAGAAAGCGAAAGTGCGTGGTGTGCGGCGAGAAAATGAGCGGTGAGGCACTGCGGACCCACATTCTGAGCGCGCACCGGCACATTTATGAGGAGCTTCAGCGGGTTCGCGCGGCGCGGAATCGGCGGGCCGAGGACTATGCGCGGCGCGGGTGTGTGCGCACCGTGCGGTGCGACTTGTGTCTTATGGCGTTTTCGTCAGTGTCCAACATGCGGCGGCACCGAAAAACGTGTTGGATGCCGCAGCCGGCGGTGTGCCCGACGTGCGAAAGGCCGTTCCACGTACGGCGGTTTTTTTCGCACCACGTGGCGACCAAGTGTGCCGAGGACCGGCCGGCAGACGACTGAGCTCGGCTCACATCAGCGACCTGAATGTCGACTCTGCTATTGGCTCGTTCGAGAGCAGACCCATTTTAATTTCTTCTCTTTTGGGTTTTGGTGCTCTGGCCGTCACTTTCTTCAGCGTGATGAACGGGAAAAAGCAAAAGCTTGAAAAGACCCAGGCTGTAAACGCGTATACAAACCATGGCGTGTCGGCGGTCGAGACGCGGACGCTCGCCTCGAGCTGGAACCCGAGCGGGATCCACGTGAGCAAAAAATAGATGGAGCCGGCCACAAACGGAGCGTAGACGGGGAAGTCGCCGAGCGATGCGTACCACGCCACTTCCGACGCGTACCCGCAGAACATGAGGAGCCCAAACGCGGCAAACACGAGCACGATGGAAAAGAGGGTAATGTCCGTATCAAAAAAGTACATGTTGGTGAGGAAAATCAGGGGCGTGGAAAGAGCGTAGTCGATAATCCGCGGGAACCACGCGCCCCCAAATGTGGTGAAGAGACGTTTCTCATTTAGAATCTTGCTGGAGATCAGGTGCTGGATTCCCGAAATCATGCCGAATGCGGGCGGGAGCGCCGGGAGAGCCACGCCCGGGGATGCCGAGTCTCCGCCGCCAAGATTTTCCGCCTCGGCCGTGATGGAAAACGTGTCGGGCGCCGTCTCGGTCCAGACTGAAAACGTGTTGATGACATTCCCGTAGCTCCGTTCGCCATCGAAAACCTTGTTGTCGGGATTTCTAATGTAGCCAAACATGGCAATTGCAAGCAGTGTTTGTACGATCCCGGCCACAAGATGGTACATTCTCAGCTCTTGAATTGAAATTGTTTCGCCTCCGAGATTATTTCGTCCTCTGAGACAGGTAAAGTAGACGACGCCAATGGTGGAAAGCCCAAATCCGACGCCGACAATGGCGCCGGCGCCGCCGTCAAACTCTGGTGCCCCCAGGTCCGAGTTGGCCGTCGAGTACCAGAACAGGGCCAGAAGGGGTACCTTTGACGCAAAACTCGCAAAGATAAATCCCAGCTCTGCCTTGAGCACGGCAAACTTCGCAGCAAAATTAGCATCTTCTTCTTTGAACGTTCTGTTGTCGGATCCAAACAACGTTTTGAAACACTTCATGTTTTTTTTGTACACTCAACATATTTATATTCATGCATAGTGCCAAATAGAAACAGAGCCGAGGGCCTCTACCACACCGGGACCGAACCGGGACCACACCGGGACCGAACCGCACCTGCTGTAGCAATGGGGCTCGGTATTCCGGCTGCCGCCCGCCGCGAGTTTGAAGAGGCGCTTGGCGACCTTTCCACCTCTGCGCGGGCCGCATCCGGCGACTATTGCGGCGGCTCTGCGCCGATAACCCGCGGATTTGCGCCGTCCGAGGTGGTCCGGATTGTTGTCGATGCACCATGCTTTTTCCGGCGGTACGCGCCGACCAAGACGACCGTGACGGCAATGGCCCTTGCGCAGCGGCTGCGCACCTACGCCTTTTCCATACTGTCGCCGCGGTTCAACACGGGCAGCGTCCTGCCCGAGGTCGTTGTGTGCTTTGACACGCAGAATAACATGCCGCCGCAGCGGGACGCGGTGGCGGCCAAGCGGAACCCGCGCGCGACGCCCGAGGAGCTGGAAAAGTGCCGGCTCGACCCGACCGATGTCCGCGTTATTGTCAACGGGCGGATCTTCAAGCCGGACGAGGTGCCGCTGTCGGACATTGAGCTCGAGGTGCTGGACGAGAACACGTCGTTCTCGTTTGTGCGGGCGATGAACAGCCGCGCCGGCAAGGAGCGGCTGTGGCGCGTGCTGGAGCGGGCCGTGATTGAGGTTTTTGCCGAGAGCGTCGACGCCCGCGCCTGTGTGGTCACGGTTGACGGGCCGGGCGTGGGCCCCGAGGCCGTCACGGTGCTCACGCGGACGGGAGGAGTCCCGTCCGAGTGCGTTGTGACGCGGTGTGTGGGCCCGCGCGCCGTGGCGTTTGGCGAGGCCGACCAGAAAGTAGCGTACGTTGGGGTTCGGGTGCCGTCGCCGTGCCCCGCGGCCGCCACGGTCCTCGTCACGGTGGACACGGATCTCCTGGCGCAGATGTGCATTCTGACGCCGCAGCGGCTCCCGGAAAATTCAAACCTGTTTATTTCCTTCCTGCCGCACGCCGCGGCCCGCGGGGCGGGCCCACGCTTTATTGATTGCTATGGGTTTCCGCGCGACGGCTCGGGCTCGGGGGTTGCGTTCCTGCTCACGCTGGTGGGATCCGACTACACTACGAGCCTGGTGGGATGCGCTTTAAGCCCGCTGCGGGCGCTCGAGGACGGCATCTCGGGCATCTCCGAATGTTTCTCGCTCGTGTTTGGCGACGACGGTGGTGTCGGCACTGGCCAGATCCACACGGGCGGTCTCCTCGACCTCGTGTGCCGGGCCCACACGCAGAAAAACCCGCGGTGCGTGTTTGGGTTTGACGAGCGCGCGGGCGAATTCTACATCTCGGCCGCTGCTGCCTCGGCGGCCGTGCCGGGCGTCCGGCCACGGAAACGGCCGCGGACCGTGGCCGATCTCCACTCCCAGTTGAAGGAGACGGCGTGGCTGCTGGCGTACTGGGGCTTTTCGGGGCTGGACCGGACGCCGGCGGCCCCCGCGCCCCTCCCCGACGACGCCACGCTCTTCCAGACGCACTCGCCGATTGCGCGGTTCCTGAAGAGCGCCTCGAGCTTCATGGTCCCAGAGGTGATTCCGATTTAAATTTAAATTTATCTCTTCCACTCCACGGGTGGTTTCCGAATGCCAAGCCGGAACCCCGAAGGAGAACACTTTAAACCGGTCCGCCGCGCGCCCCGCCGCTTCCAGACGTGGACGGTGGTCTCACCGGTCCCGGTCCGGCTCCAGGGCTGCTCTCAGATTTCAAAGCAGGTCGCGTCGTGCGCGGCAGAGCTTGAGGCGTGCAGGGTCTCGTAATACTTTCTTTAACACCCTAATAAACTGGGTTGTCATAATTGCCATGATTTTTTGGGTTGTGTATACATTGGCTTGTGCCGGTCTCCGCCGTCACATTGTCGCCAAAAATCCCACGCAACCAAGCGACGGCATCATGGTGCCAAGCGAGTTATGGGACGACGCGCGGTGCCGGGAGCTTGTTGGCCCCAAGTTTGACCAGATTGCGCACGGACCGTACAAAGCGGACCTGTGTCGCCTGTACGTATTGTACCGCCATGGGGGCGTGTACACGGACGACGACGTGTACCTCCTGAAAGTTCCGGCTCTGCGTAATCTTACCGTGGTGCGGGAAAGTCGCGTGTTCAAGACCAGTCTGTCGCAGGTAGGGCTTTTTAACGCGTACATCGAGGTGCCGCACCGGCACGACCCATCCATCCTGCGCGCCATTAAGCTGTCGGCACAGCAAATCCACCGTGCCCACACGGTCTCCCGTGCGTTGTGGGGTCCAACAATCTTGGACGAGGCACTAAAACACACGGATCACGTAGAGCTGCAGGAACAGTGCACGCGCACGCCGTGCGATTGTCACGTTCCGGGTGTGCTGCTGAGCCACAAACCGTGCAGGTACTAGCTCTATAAGTATTAACAAGCAAAGGATCACGGGCACCATCGTGGCGGCGGCGCTGTTTTATTCGGGCAATCGGCCGGTTGTCGCGGCGTACAGCCTACTGTGAGCGTGCACGCGTTTATCACACCCAGCGCGTTCCGGCGGGCCCACCATACTCCCAGTCGTACACGTCCCCGCCGCGCGAATCGCGGATGCCGAGGCTGCCGACCACGCACCTGAGCTTTCCGCCCGACATCTGCTGCTTGATGATGGCCAGCGGCACGCAGGCGGCGGTTCCGCTCGTTTCGAGCGCGTGCACCACCATTGCCAGCTCGACTGGATCGAGCCCCTTGAGAATATTCGTGTAATGCTTCCGGACGCGCTTTGGGATGTCCGAGTTGGCCGCGTCGTGCCGGAACACAAGGTTTTTGGCAAGAAAGTCGCGCACCGGGACGTTCTTCTTCGCCTTTAGCATGAGCCTTCCGCGGATCCCCCCCACCGCGATGCACGCGGCTTCGTCCTTTGTCCGCTCTTCCCGCAGAAAGCAGAGGGCCGCGTCTGAAAAATTCAGATCGAGCTCCTTGTTGGCGCCAACAAGCGCAACGTGGCCGTCGAGCTGGAGCCTTTGGCCTGCTGGCGTAGTCACAAGTTTGGCACAGGCGGCAAGGATCTTTGCCTGCAGCTCTGGTGACAATCCCGCTTCTCCCCCGTTCATGGTTGGTTCTGCGGTTCAGTGCTGGCCAGACCCTACCCAGTCGTGCTGTGGAAAATATTTTTTTTTAAAAAAAATATATTGACTGGCGCCGACGAGATTCGAACTCGCGCGGGCATGGGCCCAGCTGCGCTTGAAACAGCCTCCTTAACCAACTCGGACACGGCGCCATAATACACAACCACGGATTGGGGCAGTGGGGTTCGAACCCACGATGAATTGAATCAATGTGTCTTAAGCACACCGCCTTTTGCGGCGGTCGGCGGGGGCTGTACAAACTGCAGCCCGCGCGCCGACCTAAACCACTCGGCCATACCCCAGTAACGTGCCCTGCACTAAACGGCAATTTCCATATTTTAACGTTTAAATCGGCATGGGATGGGTTGGTTTAAGCGCGCGTGTACTGCAGCTCGGCGTGGGCGGCGAGGGTCTTGAGGCGGCGGCGGTAGACGGCCGGGTTGACTATCCACTTGTTGAACGCATCCACAACTCGGTCGCAGAACGAGCAGCAGATGGCCCACAGCCAGCCCCGGGGGTGAGCCGCGGGGTCGCTCCACACGACCGTTTCAAAGATGGCGCGGATAAACTCGTCAAAGTTTGGGGCCACCTCCCGGAACGTCATTGCCTTCCGCTTGACTGGTGGCACGACTTCGAGCGGGTGGACGTGCCGGTAGTTTGACCGCGGAATCTGCTGCGCGTTGCTGGGGCTAAACGGGTCGTCCACGCTCTGCTGCGCACTCTCGTACTTCCTGGCTGCGGCAGAGCACGCGCTTCGGTACTTGGTCGACCACTCGGTGCCGTTGTCCGGCAGCGTGAGCAGCGGCGCGACGTGGGCGAGCACGGCGATGAGGCCCGTCGTGAGGCGGTCCGATTCCCCCTCCTCCATGAGCTTGGCGGCGATCGCGTCGATCGCCGCCATGGTGATTCCCCAGGTGGTCATCGAGTGACGATGAGACGCCCAGAGCTCGGGCGGAAAGATGAACGGGAGGTCGGCACCGCACGCGGCGACAAGCTCTTTCGGCGGGACGGTGCCAAAAAGAACGTTGCCGTTGACCACGCGGTTGATCGTAACTGTGAACCGGTTCCCATCGGTATCTCCACTGACAATGCCCGTCAGACGCTTTGGAGCGGTCTGCGCCGGCGCTGGCTCCGAGGCTGGAGTGGGCTCGGACGGCGTAACCCGGATGCCGGGGCCAAGCGGCTCTGCGTCGCTCTGCGCCGGTGCCTGATCCGTGTGCGGGTTGGTAGAGCCGGTGTTTGACTTGAATCCGACACACTTGACGTCTTCCGGGATGGGACCGACCGACTTGGGGTCAAACAGAACGAGCGGAAGCCGCTCCATGGGAGCAGCAATGCGGGTAAGCTGGAGCGCATGGTCCGCAATCCGACGCGTCTGGTCGCCGCAGGGACCGTTGTTGAACAGGTCCCACAGGGGAAACCGGGTCTTCCAGTCGTGCCTCTCGCTGTCAAAGTCGGGCACGACCGTGTCGAGGATTGGGGGGCGCCCAACCAAGATCGAATTGAGCGCAGCAGCCGGGGTCATCCAGTTCACAACCGCGTCCAGCTTGAAGTACGCTGCCACGTTGGCGCGGTGCGAGTTGTCGTTGATCGCTGGCATGCGCCCGTTCCGGACCATGTTGTTTCCCGGTCCAACGAGGGTGGTCGCCGACTCGCTCTTGTACCCATTGGGGCCAAAGTCAGACGCCGTCGTCCGGTTCTGTCCCCGCATCCAGCACACCCACGCCTGCGCCAGGAACACAACGCCCGCCGAAGGCACCGAGTCGATGGCAACAACATTGCGGCCGCGGCTGTACCTTTGCGCAGTAAACCACGTCTCAAACGGCGGTGACGGAGGTCCCAGCCGACGGTACTTCAAGCAGGCCCGACCCAGCCTCCACGCAAACTTTAGCCAAAGAGACATCATGTTCGAGTCCCACACGAACCCCCGAAAGTTGCGATCGCGGGCCGCGGGCAGCAGCTTCTGAGAACGAAACGTGTGGTTGGCATTTTCAAACCGGTGTGTCCGGCCGGGAACGACCGACTCGATGCCCTCAGAGCCATCCTCGTTGATGCATGGACGACGGCCCAGCTCAAACGTTGCCACCGTGAGCCCGGGAAGGTGCTGCAGTGAATGCCCAGGGCAGAGGGCGACCGCGCTGTAGTTGGACTCGGCAAGGTTGCACAGCTTCATGGCGCAAAACGCCCTGTTCATGAGCGAGGCGGGCATCTTGTCGCAGATCCAGCGGCGGCCCTCTGTCCACCCACGCATGTGCGTCTTCCGACGCTGCTCAAAGTGCACCAGCTGCTCGTGGGTGGTGTCTTCTGCGCGCCGAAACAGGGCCACGACCCCCGCCTCGGACGTGTCCAGGTGCACAATGGTGCCAAGGGGCGTCACTGCAACAGCCCCATCGAGCATCACTGGTCCGTTGCTCGTGTACCGCACAATGGCCACCTCGGTCCCGGGCGGGAAAAACGCGGAATCTGGCAGGGGACGGTATCCGTACTCGTGGATGGAAATCGACATGAGCGGGTACTTGCCCGGATTGAGTGCTCCCTTTTCGACGCCAACGGGCATGGGCGCGGTGACAACAAAGTCGGCAAGGCCAGTTACGCGGCCGTCGCGATTGTTATCAACAAAGGTCCGGTCGCGGACGACCATTCCGGAAGCAACGTTTGCGTGCTCCCGGTCAAACACGGCAAGCCGATGCTCAAAAAACGGCGATTCGAGAGTCAGCCTGTAGTTGTCGCCGTCGCACACGGTCGAGTCGCGGGCAGTCCAGATTCCAAGCCACGGGTTGAAGCGCGCCTGCCTGATTCGATGCGGGTCTGCAACCGCAAACGCCAGAGCCTTGCCAAACACGGTGATGAGGCCGGTCGCAACCGCCTTTGGCGTGAGCGACGCGGGCGGCCAGGCACCGGGCGTGAACAGCTCGGCATGGAGCCTTTTGTTGAGCACGATCGAGGTACCGTTGTGAATGAATCTGTGGATGGGGATGATCCCAACGGACAGCTGGTGGCGGTCGGCGTCGAACATTGAAAACAGCCGGCGGCTTTCGGCCAGCGGCAGGCCGGCCGAAAGCACAATCTGCCGCCACTTGGAGCACACGCCGGCCATCGCAATCAGCCCGGCCGAGCCCGCCGTGTGCCACACGGCGTAGACGATCATGAGGAACAGCTCGGGGGAAATGGCCTCGAGGAACGAGACGTGCGCGCGAGGCGGCGAGATGTAGGCCTGCGGGTGCGACGCGCGCGACACGGTCTGCCTGCTCACCACCACACCGTCAATCTTCTGCTTTGAGGGCGGCATTGGTCAACTCGGTCAACTCGGTCAGCTCGGTCGGGAGAGCCCGGGTTGTGCGGGTGATCTGCGGTGCCGGCCCGCCCGTCTGTGCTCGCGCAAATATATTTTTCCAAAATAAAAAATATCACACACCGTCCGTCATGGGCGAACCGTCAAATCGGGTGCCGCAGCTTGTGGACCCGCTTGTTGCCGAGATGGCCGCGGTGGTCCGGGCGTCGCTCGACCCGGTCGCGTATTTTGGCACCGATGCCGCCGACGACGCCGCCAACACGGACCGGTTTTTCCAGGTCCCGACCGGCAGTCTGGTGTTTTGTGAATTTCCAGACCCCAGTAAACAGGCGGACCCCGATGGCCCGAAAGACATCAAGGCGTTTGCGTACATGCCGGAAGAATCGGACCTGCGAAACAGACCGAAAAACCTTCGGGTGCTCGGGGTCGCGGCGTCGCCAATTGAGGACCCGGCAGTTGTCAACCGGCACCGGGACGAGCTCGCGCACCTGGCCGTCTACGTCTCGGGCACGCACACAATTTTTGCACACGAACGCGACTGCGAGGGCCTGTACCCCACCAACTACATCCGGGTCAAGTTTGATGAAGACTGGCCCGGTCGGCTCGAGCTTGGATCTGATCTCGACCCGCGAACCGGTGCGGTGTTCCCCGTCCCGGTGATTGAAAAGGTTCCATCGCCCGAGGACGCGGATGCAATGGTGCTCCAGGTGGGCCGCAGGGAGCTCCGGATCCTACTGCTCACGCAGCGATTTCGGCAGCGCAGTGAGACCACGGCCGAAGCATAGACAGAGGCATTGACAGAGGCCGCGGCCGAGTGATGGAGGAACGCCCCGTGCATATAAAGGAACTCGGGTCGTTTCTGTAGACGCCCAAACACAAGTAAAAGATGCCAGCTCCAGTGCCGGAAGTGATTGGGGCGCCATCCCCCCAGGGGGTCATCATTGCCCAGGGGAACAACCGGCCAGGAACGCAGCCCCCAGGAGGTGACAAGGATTCGTGGTACATTCCGGCGCACACACCGCTGTTCCTGAGCAGCACCGACAAGGACCGGGATGGCGTTTGCTATGTGACGGCAGACGCCAGAACCGTTGACGCAACCGACAAGGTGGTGGGAGTATCCCTCGACGGGCTGTACGACGCCAAGATGCAGCGGGACCAACAGGGATCGATTGGCGCCAACCGTTTGTCGTTTGCTGTGGGCGGGCTTGTCACTGTCGCAAGCCACCCAGATGACAACAAGAAATTTATCTACGGCGACCCGGTGTACATTGAAGATAGTGCAAAGGTCGAGCGTCTTCAGGACACTAAATTTGAAGGCGCGCTCCGGTACACTAAAGACAAGACGTACGCCTCTCTCGGCACATTTGTGGCGCCCGTGGGCCCCGAGGGCGGCATGAAGGTCATGCTGAACTTTGACCTGTGATGCGTGGTTCCGGGGGCGCGGCTGCCGTGGATTTAGTATAAACGATAATTGGCGCGTGGTGTACAGCGCTGTCCACTCCTGAAACCATGGCCGAACCGTGCGACTCGATCGGGTCGCCCGCAGCCCACCAGCAGCTCGTCGTGGTCCAGGCCATTGTCCACACGGATGAAAAAAACAAGGTCGTGAAGATTCCGCCGTACGTGCCACTGTTTCTTCACCGGGAAAAGGACGAAGAAGGCAGGATTTTGGGCATCATGCAGACGGACGGCATTGCACACGTGAGCCTCCTCGGAGAGTCGGAGGATTTTTTTGGCATTTCCACCGAGATGTTTGTGGCGCACCACAGCCGCGGAGAATCATCCAACCACATGCCGGTCGCAATTTCTGGCCTCGTGACGGTTGCGACGCCAAGTGCATATTTTAGTCCGGCTGGCGCCCCTGTGTTTGGCACAGGGGCTTGGATCGACAATACAATGCGAATGAATTACGAGGATCAAACGTGCTCTGTAGTCATTAATTTGCGCAGTCGGCCCACAAACGCGGGATACGACATCGGCCGGTACGTCCGGCACCTCGACCAGTCGTACGACGGAATCGCGGTCATCCTGAAGGGGAAACCGCACTCTGTGTCCATTACCGACACGGCGGGAGCGCTTGACGACGGCCCCGCCGAGCCAGCGCCGGCGCCCGTCCGGCCTCCACCCGTCCGAACGGCGCCGGCGCCCATTCCAACGTCGTACACGATGAGCGACTCGGACGACGAGCCCGCGGTCGGCGGCAAGCGAAAGTCGCCCGCGCCAACACCGGCCGACGGCGCCGCCGGTGCTACCGGTGCCGGAGCCGCCAAGCGGAAGAAGAAGGGGTCCCGGAAAAAGACGGCCGCGGAAGCTGGTGGCACCGTATAAACGCGTCGGGTCCCACCCAGTAGCACACGGCCAGGACACTGGTAACAAAAGGAGCTTTGCAAAATGACAGTACGCTTGGGTCCTCCGTTAGCCGAAATTCCTCTGGAGGGAGGTTCAGCGGCGCCAAGGCTCACTGAAACAATAGGTGTACCCCGAAGTATTGGTCTTGCTGGCCTTGTGAGAAACCGATCAGTTTTTGCAGGCGTGTGGTTTTCCGACACGGGTGTCATGACCCGGACGGAAAAACGGGATGAGCATTGGATTTCTGGTCCCCACACTGGCGTAATTGCCGTGGCCGGGGTTGTTCCAATTTTGTGTTGCCCCGAAGACTTGGCCAAGTTTCAGAATGCTGGAGACCGCGTGTACTTGACAATGGAATCGCGACCGTACCTCCAGTCGACAATTGAAGACGTCGGAGTTACTCCCAAGCGTCGTGTGTGCGACGCAATCACGGGCGAGTATTCGCACCAGCAGCTTGCCGTCGGCGCGGTATCAATGAACCCTCCGGCAGAGGGCACGGACGTCCGGTACGGCATTCCGCAGTTTGCTCCTGTAATTTTCTCCGACGGCGAACTCAACG
>MDTC01258849.1_pt1 | contig 31783 bp, 27 predicted proteins | sample 811181 | NCBI WGS metagenome assembly MDTC01 (sample SAMN05326644, study PRJNA326480) | marine metagenome | isolation source: seawater | place: Pacific Ocean: North | collected 2011
AAAGATAACAGTCCTTGCCAAGTTTATTTCTAGATTCTACATCAAGGGATTTTATGAAAAGATTTCTAAATTCTTCCTTAGTTTCAACATAACCTGGATGAGAAGTGTACATTTCAGAGGTTTTTTTATCTGTTTCCCCAATAATTTTGGTTTGAGTTTCTGGATAAAGAATAGTTGGGATTTTAGCGGCACTAGTAACTATATTTACACTTGTATGCAATCCAACAACAATGTCAATATTTTTTAAAGAGTTATAAATAGATGTCCTAAAAGTCTTTGTATTTTTTATTTTAGAATTTACAAGTAGCTTATTTAATGATTCAAAGTTCATGTAGTAGTGTGGTTTTAATATAAATTCAATTTTATAATCTTTTAACTCTTCTTGTAAGTTTGATAAAATAATAAAAAATTTTCCAACTTCTTCAGCTGTATATGGTCCAGGTTTATTTTGTTCTTCTATATCTTCATCAAAGTGTCTTATGTTTAATAATATTTTTATTTCTTTCACATTTTCTTTTTTTTCTCCTGTCCACTTACTTAACCAATTCTCATTTAGCCCGCTATACCCGACTATGCTGTATTGATTTTTTTCGAGTTGATCTTCAGTCTTTGGTTGATAAGTTGTTGACCAAAATTCAAATTTATTTGGTAACTTGTTAAATGGAAAATTCAGTTTAGAAGAAGTACCAAATAAATTAACAGGAAAAAACCAACCTTCTCTTACGTAAGTACTTACAGGAACTCCTATGGTCTTTATTTTTTTGTTATTGATTAAAGTAAACAATTTTTTATTTATATTATTTATTTTTAAGTCATTTCTACTGTCTACCATCACAATATCTGGAACTCCATTATCTGAAAAGTTATCAAATATTTTTTGAATATCTGAAGATAAATCAAGCAAGAAAGTAAAAAATACTCTAAGTGATTTTGATAGAAAGTTATTTGTATTATCTCTGTTATTTAAAACAAATAAACGAAAAAATTTTGTTACTATTCCTGGAAATTTCGAAATTTTAATTAGATCTAGAAATATTACATTTGTATTTCTTTCAGGAAAAAGCTTCTCTGGTTTATGATCAAACCAGTAATTATATGTCGGCCTTATTGTGAAGATAATTATTTCATTTTCCTCTTGAATTTCATCAAATATGGGAATAGTAAAGTCAAGAGACGGACTTTCTTCAACAATTTGTAGTATCTTCATAAATTAATTTTCTTTAAAAAATATTTATTTAAATAATTTAATGTAATCCAAAACAATTTTATCCTATTATCAAATATTTATATGTTAACTATGAAGATTAATAACATAAGAAATAAAATTAAAATAATGAAACTTACATTAATATCAACAAGGAGTGAAAAAAAAATCATACAATATTGCTGTATTTGTTAGAGATCAAGAGTATCTAGATCAAATTGAACAGTATTTGGAAAAATCCTATAAGAATATTGAAAATATTACAATTACATATATTTCAGAACATAAACTTAAATCGAAACACAATTTAATTAATCTCAATTCTTATTATGACGAGGTAAATATACCTCAAAGCGAAAAAGAATTTTATGATTCTCTTGATAATAAATATTGGAAGAACAAAAAAATTTATAAAGCAGACCCTCGTTATGTAACAAATATAAAAAATATTACATGGATAGATCAGTGTAAGTTGATTTATAGTTGTAGAAAAATCTACGAAGAAAAAAGTTTTGATTTAATTCTAATGGGAGGTGCTGCCTATTTATTCTGGATTGTTCCACAGCTAGTAGCATTAGAAAAAAATATTCTTTCTTACAAGCTCTTTTTTTTCGATTATATAAATCCTTATTTTGATGGAATTAGATTATGGTTTTGTACAGATCCTTTTTGGGATATTGATATTAATTCAAGTTATGACTTTAAATGGGAAAAATCAAAAGCTAGAAACCACATAAAAGATTTAAAGAAATCAATTATTGAAGACGACTTTAATTTAGATGCTATAGCTTTAACATTAAGAGAAGACTTTACTCCAAAGAAACTGAACAATATTATAAAAAATATTCTTAAATCTTTATTGAGTAAGGATAATTTAGGACCAAAGAGATTAAAAGCATCAATTGAGGCAAGAAAAAATCAAAAACTTTATATTGATTTTGATAATCTTCCGGAAAAGTTTCTTTTATTCCCCCTTAACCAACCTGTTGATGAACAGTTGCTTTTAAGAGCACCGGGATTTGAGGATAACTATAAAAATTTATTATATGTATTGGAAAATTTGAGTAAAGATATAACTTTAATTGTTAAAGAGCATCCTGTTAATCCTGGTATGATTGAAGCAAAACTAATAAAAAAGTTAATGTCGGATTATAATAATGTTTATTTTATCTCACCATCAATTCCATTAAGAAAAATTTTAAGAAAAAGTCAAGGATTAATAACTATTAACTCTACATCTGGATTGGAATCTCTTTTAATAAATAAGAATGTTTTGGCCTTAGGAATGGGATATTATAAAAAATTAAATTCTGTTTACACCGTTGACAACCATCCAGTTAAAGATGTTCTAGAAAGCATGTCTGAAGAAAAAAGCATTGTGGACCCCGTTGAAATAGATTTTTTACTTGAAAAGATTTTAAATCAAACATTTCCAGAACCTGGAAAATACCCAGATAAAAAACTAGAGATAGATAAAACTATGAGTGAAGCTTTCTATTACAAGATCAAGCAGCTAAAGAGTCAGTCCTAAATTAATTATTATAAATTTTTTCAAGACGACTTTTTTTAACAAAGCTTTCAAGAAGTTTTGTAAGGTTATCAACTTTTACATCTTTGATTAAATAATCTTTTATTAACGTTTCTTCATTAAATTTTAAACTTTGAACTATCTCATCATAATCATAAGACACATTATTAATTAATTGGTAATAGTATGATTTTGCCATTTTCTGATTTTTTTCAGAGACTGAAGTATTATTTAAACTTAATATATCATTTAAATTTTTTAAATATGAATTTTTTGACTCATAAGAATTAACAAATTCTAAATCTGTATAGTGAGTTTTCGCTGCTACTAAAGTTTTTTTACCAAGGGAGGCTGCGTCTATTCCTACTGTTGAGTTATAAACTAATACTATGTCTGAATTTTCAATTATTTCATATGAATCTATTTTGCTATTAGCATCAAAACAAATAACATTATCATTCATGCTTCCACTATTGTTGTTGAACCAAACATCTAATCCATACCAAGTTTTTTTTATTTTTCTATTCTCTCCTGGATGAGCTTTAAAAATAAATAAATAGTCTTCAAATTTATTAGTTATTGGAATTAAGTTATTTAACCAGTCAAACATCGAGGAAAATATATCATTTGATATAAATTGAGAAGTATCCCATGATACGTTTCCAAAAACAGACACTATTTTTTTATTAGGTAGTTTTATTTCATCAAACTGCTTAAGGCCTGATCTTTTATCTAGGATAAATTTAGCTAACTTAGTATTTTCTTCCTCTGTTAATGATCTATTTGTAAATTTAAAAAAATGTTGAGGGGTCGGTTTATAATTTACTTCGATAGAATATTTTGACGACCACCCACCTTCAAAAGTCGCAACATTTATTTTTTTTGATTTGCACCAATTATATAAAATTGCTTCCGGCATGCTGATTCCGTTGAATACAAGAACACCATCATACGAATCTAAATTAATAGTTTCTAAAAAATTAATCAACTTCATTGATGACTTAATTGTTTGAATAAAATATCCTTTATGGCTTGTATTTAATTCAGACGTGCGAAGTATCCAAGACACTGAGCTATGTGAAAGTTTCCCAACCTCAATATTCTTGTAAGTGTAATTAATTAATTCATTAAAACTTAAATTATCTAAGTCATATTTTGAACTAAATTCAATGTTTGAAAAATTTATAATATTTAAATCTTTATATAAATGTTTATTTACCTTAATACAAGAATTACAGGGCATTTTATTTTTATGAGAATAAGGACTGCCTCCAAGATGACAAATATCTAATCCTGAGACACATTGTAATAAATAGAAATCAAAATTTTCTTTTTTTCCTTGTTCAATCAAGTTACGAAGCCCTACGTTTAAAAAGTTGGGTTTATCAATTGCCATCGATGGAGCAAAGAGTAGTATTTTATAATTACCATCTTCACTATTTTTCTTAAATTTAAAACTCCAAAGATAATTCATCTTTGTAACTTTTGATAAAATAAATTTAATATAAAATTTTATTACTTTATAAAGGTCTCTAAAAAAAGAAAATTTAATTCTTTCTATCATACAATAATTTTACTTTTCCTAAGCATGATTGCCATATGTTCCCAATCATACTTATCAAAATAACTAATTTAAGTAAATTTCTAGAATTAAAGACACTTCATTAAAAAAGGTTATTTATCATGGTAATTATGATTTATTGTTTTGATATTGATGGAACAATATGCTCCGTAGTTGAAAATGGTGATTATTCATTGGCTCAACCTTTTACCGATAGAATTGAAAAAATTAATAAATTATATGATGAAGGTAACATAATTAATTTTAATACTGCAAGAGGGTTTGTTACGAAAATTGATTGGTATAAATTAACTGAAGAGCAATTAAATAAATGGGGGGTTAAATTTCACGACTTATATTTAACTAAACCACATGCTGATATATATATTGACGATAAAGGAATTTCAGATAAAGATTTTTTTTAGAAAAATGATAAAAAATTATTTTTCAACTATTTCATCTTCTTCAGTTGTTGGGAGTCCATCATAATCCTCTATACCAAATAGTGGTTCACACCGAACTCTATCATTGAAATGATTTGTTGATGCTTCAATTATTTCACAGTCCTCCAGGGCTTCTTCTTGGTGGATGGCACCAGGAGGGAAGTGGACAACATCCCCAGGGTTAATTATTTTTTCAATCAACTCATCAGATCCATCATCCCAACGTATTAACATTTTCCCTTTGATTAATATAGCTACCTCATCTTTTTTTCTATGATATTGAAGCCCACCCTTGTTACCTTTATTTATTACGAGTCTTTTTACCATATATTTTTCAGGAACAAGAGCTAGTAAAATTTCTTCGCCCCAAGGTCTTGGGCCAACACTCTCAGGTTCTGGCAAGTTTGGAATTACATCAAATCCTGCTTTATTCATATAATAATTTTAACTTAAAAATATTATTTATATACGAAATTGTAAAATATGTTAATTGGTACTGCCTTCTTCTATAGCTTTTAAAACATAATTTAAAATTCTGTAAGATGCTTTTCCATCTGCTTTGAAGAAGAAATCATACTTCCATTTATCAAAATTTTCTCTGTTCATATCTGGTAAATTATCTTGACTATAGAGATTAAGTAGATGTCTAAATTCTTCTTTATTAGATGCAGTTAAAATTCCAGAATTCTCAAAATCATGTAAAGTGTGTTTAATATCTTTATATAAATCACCCCAACCAACATAGATTATTGGGGCATCATGAAACATAGCCTCGACAATACCGGTAGTTTGAAAAGATACAGTTAAGTCTATAAATGGTAGTAATTCTGGCGTAAGAATTTTATCTCTAACTTGAATTATTGAATTTTGAGCATTGTTATTCACTAATTCAGCATAAAATTCATCGTAACCATGCCAATAATCACGGGCTGCCTTACTTCCTATTTTGTAAAGTATATTTACATCATCTTTATTATCTATAATAAATTTACCAAGTTCATTGTGTACTTCTTTACACAAATCATCCCATGTTCTATTTTCTCCCTCGTAGTAAAAATTTAAATATGATCTAACGCCAAATCCTAGGTAAAGAATTGTTTTCTTATTTTTATCAAGTTTGTTGACTAAATTATTCAAAGGCTTAGAAGTGGTTTGTATTTCCCAAACATCACTTTGGGGACTACCAGTTAATTTAATCTTATCTTTTTTTATTCCAGATTTAATAAAAAACTCAACATGCATATCGTTATTTACACAAATATAATTTGCAACATTCAAGTCATCACTATATTTTTTTAACATAGAAGGATAGACTTCCATTCTTTGTGGTGATATAGCGCTTTCTCTATCATTAACAACAATCGGTACTTTCAATTTATTTGCTGCTAATTGAAAATCAACAATCCAATCATCGTTTAATTTTGGTAAAAGGAGGCATTCAATTTTGAAGAGTTTTTTTACATCTTTTAATAAGACAAAATACATACGACGCATTTTCTTTCTTCTTTTTTGATCAACAATTTTGTTATCATAGTATTGGTCTAAACTCCATTCACCTAAACCTACTATTTTGTTTACCTTTATATATTTTTTGAATAACCAATCAACCACTCTTCTTGGAAACCATATAAAATTAATATCAAAATTTTCTGATTCAATTTCTAAGAATTTCATTCGATCATCAGGATCACCAACGCATAAAATATTTCTTTTGTTATTTTTACTTTTTTTATTTATTTGGAATATTGTAATTATATTTATTATTCTATAAAAAGGAGGCAACGTAAATATAGGTTTTAAAATCTTAAGAAAGTAAAATTTTAAGTTTTTAGTCTTTGTTTCGCGAGCTACAACTTTTGTCATAATAATTTATATTGTTAAACCACCAGAAGTAAATTGCTTAAAGTAATTACCTTTCTTTGAAATAAGCTCATCATGATTTCCTACTTCTATAACTTTTCCACTTTCCATGTATATAATTTTGTCAGCATTCTTTATAGTTGAATATCTATGGGCAATAACAATTACTCCTTTTTCTTTTAACATTTTTTCTACACCTTTATAAACAAGAAGCTCTGTTTCGTAATCTAAATTGCTTGTTGATTCATCCAAAATAATAAAATCTGATTCATTTAATAAAGCCCTTGCAATTGCAAGTCTCTGTTTTTGTCCACCGGATAAGTTCTTTCCAGCAGCGCCTAATTTTGTATTGAAACCTTCTTCAAAATCTTTAATAAATTCTGTTGCATTTGCTAATTTAACTGCTTCAAGAATTTCCTCTTCATTTGCATCTTCTTCTATCCATTTCAAGTTCTCCATTATTGTTCTATTGAAAAAGAAAGTTTCTTGATCAACATAAGATATAGTTTTTCTGTATTGGTTTATATCTAATTCGCTAAGATTTATATCGTCTATTAATATCAAGCCTTCTGTCTGAGTCATAAGTCCTAATAGAAGATTTACTAATGTTGTTTTTCCACTACCTGAGGGACCGACAATGGCAGTCATTTCTGATTTTTCTAGTTTTAAATTCACTTTATCTAGTGAAAAAGCATCAGTATTTGAAAACTTAAAACTTAGATCTTTTACTTCAATACTATTTTTAATTGATTGTATTGATTTAGTTCCATTGAATTCTTCGTTATCTTTACTGACTAAATCAAAATGGTTGAACCTATCAATGTACGGCGACATACCTTTTAATTTGATTCTTAATGTATTTAAGCTATTTATTGTTGGTAATAATCTAAAAATAAATAGAAAGAAAGGAACCATTAAACCAAGCCAATCATTTTTATTGTCAGGAAATAAGAAAGTCCCAATCAGTAACAATGCAGCAATTGATAGTGAATTTAATAATGTTAAAACTGGTTGTGGAAGTATAGAGATTTTAATAACCTCCCACTCATTAGCTCTCCACATCTTAAATTGGTCAAGCATCCTTGAAAAGTGTTTATCCTCATGACCCGAAGCTTTTATCGATTTAAAACTTTTCAGTGTTTCATCTAATTCACCAAATATAACTTCAGTTGACTCTACAAATGACTTTTCTCCCTTTTTTAGCCTGGTTCCAAGTCTTCCATTTACTATATTTGTAAATGCTCCAAGTAGAAATAGTCCGGACAGAGCCATTATTGGAGACACAACAACCAGTGCTGATGAAAAAATTATTAATAACCATATATCCCTTATTCCATTTACAACCCTGGCAAGAACTCTTGATAAGACTTTAGATTCCTGAACAACCATTGAAAATAATTTACCTTGTTCAAAACTCGCAAATGTAAGGAGATTAATTTTTTTAATTTTATTTATAAGAGTTGTTTGCATATCTTCCAAGGTTTTAATTTGAATTATTGATGAGATTAAATAAGTTAAATACATGGTAATAAATTCAAAAAGAGAGAAAATTACAATTATTAAACAAATTATTCTGATTTTTGAATCTCCGGAAAATGAATTTAAATAAATTAAGAAATTATCTAATCTATCAAAAAATGTAACATTTAAATCAGAAAATATTCCCTCCGTATCTGGCTCTAATAGTGGAATTATAATTCCAATTGTTAATCCACCAAAAATTGCAGACAGAACTGAAAGAAAATTCGAAGTAAAAAACAAGAGACGATTTCCATTTATATATTTTAAGAAAAATTTATATTTTTTCATTATTTTATGGACTCTATAATTTTCTTAATTCTCTGAGATCCTTTAAAGTCAACTAAATTTAACAACTTTTCCCTTTGTGTGTTTAAAGTTTCTGTATCATTGTATATGCTAACTAGGTTATTTACCACATCTGTAAATTTCAAATCTTTGAATTCTCCTAAATAATTTATGTAATCAAGGTATTGTTTGATATGCTGTGTTTCTCTTTTATTTTGAGCTATTGATACAACAGGTATTCCTAATGAAGCAGACTCAAACACCGTTCTGCCCATAGAAGAAACAACCAATTTAGCTTTTGATATAGTCTTTGCCATTTGTATCGGAGGTCTTAAAATCTTCTTACCGTCTATATCTAAAGTTCTAAAAGGTGGCTGAATAATTTTAAAAGGTAAATTAGTTTTTGAAATTTCATTAAATAACGATTCAGAAATCTTATTTGGATCAACACCGCCAAAAGAAATTAAAATCATTTCATTTTTTTTATAATTTACTAAATCTTTGTTTTTTATAAACTCGTTTCTTAATATTGTATATTTTGGACCAACAAATTGATTATCCAGGCCTTCAATTTTTGAATATAGGGCATTAATTACTACATCAGCATATTTAGCACCTTCTCCCAAATCTTCTATATTTACTACTTTAAAACCGTTTGATTTTTGTAATTTTATATTTTCTTTGTTTGTATTAAGAATGTCGTTAATGATGATATTTTTTGATTTTTCATTATATAGTTTCTTAATTTGCTCTTCGAAGTTGTCTTCAATAATAAAGTTTATATTTTTTGACTTTAGTTCATCTTCTGCAAATTTATCACAGTCATATAAAATAAAATTAAAAGAATCTTTATCATTAAAAAGCATTTCATATAAAGAAATTATATGAAAAAGATGCCCAGAACCTATTCGGTGATTTGCAGAAAATCTAAATACATAGTTAGTAGATTTCATATTCATAGCTATATTGATTCTATTAGAGTATTTAGTATTAAAGTTATATAAAATAATGAAATTTATTGAAAGATTAAACCAATGGGAAAAAGACAAGGCGGAATATCGCAGTAAATTTTTATTAGACCCATACTTTATTGCCGAAATTGGGGTCAACCATGAAGGGTCAATAAAAAATGCAAAAGCAATTATAAAAGAGGCTTTTGAAAATGGCGCAAATGCAGTTAAATTCCAGTCATATAAAGCTGACAGGCTAACTACGATTGAATCACCTGCTTATTGGGATACAAACTCCGAAAGTACTCAGTCACAATACGAATTATTTAAAAAATATGATGTATTGAATACAGAAGATTATTTTGAACTAAAAAAATATTCCGATGATTTAGGTGTTGAGTTTTTAACAACACCTTTTGATGATTCCTTTGTAGATGAATTAGATGAGATTCTTGAGTTTTATAAAGTTGCTTCGGCCGATTTAACAAATTATTTATTACTTAAAAAAATTGCTTCCAAAAATAAACCAATAATAATATCAACTGGAGCTTCAAGTAAAGAAGAGATAGACTCTACTTTAGAATTTTTATCTGGATTCAATGTTCCAATAATTTTAAATCATTGTATTTTGTCATATCCTACAGATATTAAGAATGCAAACATAGGTATGATAGAAGATTTAAGCAATTCATATCCAGAAAATATTATTGGGTATAGCGACCATACCCCTCCTTCTAATGATTTCTATGTACAGATATTTTCCTCACTACTAGGAGCATCTTTTATTGAAAAACATTTTACTATTGATAAATCTTTGCCTGGCAATGATCACTATCACTCATTTGATGGAAAAGATTTAAAACAATACAAAGATAAATTAAAAGAATTAAAAACTTTATACGGTGAAAATATTAAAAGAGTTGTTGATATTGAGCTTCCAGCAAGAGAAAATGCTAGAAGGTCGTTAGTTTTTTCATCAAGTCTTAAAAAAGGCACGATACTTCAAGAAGAGCATTTTATTCCAAAAAGACCTGGAACAGGAATCCCTGTTAATGAGGTTAATAAAATTATCGGCGAAAAATTAAATCATGATGTTAAGAAGGATGATTTTTTTGAATATAAATTAATAGAAGAATAGGTGGATTTACAATGTCGAACACACCCTTAAAGTAATTATGAGTTTAGGAATAATTGATTATGGTTTTTGTAACATCAACTCAGTTTTATCATCTTGTAAAGAAATTGATGATAAAACTCAAATAATAAGAGAACCTTCAGAATGTCTAGATTTTGAGCATATTATCCTTCCTGGGGTTGGTAATTTTGAATCAGCCGCTGATCATTTAAGAAAAACAAATTTTACAGAAGCATTGATAGAGTATGTTGGAAGTGGAAAATCATTACTTGGAATATGTTTAGGCATGCAACTTTTATTAAATGAATCTGATGAATCAGAAGAAAACGTTAAAGGACTTGGAGTTATTAAAGGTAGATGCGTAGATATATCAACAAAAATTGAAGATAATATACCTGTTCCTCATATGGGCTGGTCAGAAGTAAGTATCGTTAATAAAAATAATAAACTTACTAAAGATATTGATGATGGTGACTCGTTTTATTTTGCAAATAGTTATTATTGTGAAGTTTCAAAAGATCAAATTATAGGAAACTTTAACTATGGTTCAGTAAATTTTCCAGCAATAATTTCAAATAATTCGAACGTATTTGGTGTACAATTCCATCCAGAAAAAAGCCAAAAAAAAGGTATTGAAGTAATTAGAAATTTTGTAAATGCTTAAAAATAGAATCATAGCCTCAGTAATTGTAGATAATACAAAAGTTGTTCAAACAGAGAGTTTTGAATTCAAGCACTATATTCATTATGATGCATTATTTGCTATAAAAAGTTTTTTTGATTGGTCAATAGACGAACTAGTACTCATAAACGTCTCAAGAAAAGAAGAAAAATACCATGAGTTTTTGGAAATAATTCAAAGAACCTCAGAGATAGCAAGATTACCAATCACAGTTGGTGGCTGGATCAATACAGTTGATAGGGGAGAAGAAGTCATAAGATTAGGAGCAGAAAAGCTTATTATTAATAGTTCATTTTATGAAAATCCTGAAATACCAAAAACTTTAAGCAATCAATTTGGCAAGCAATGCATCGTTGCCTCTATAGATTACAAGGTAAACGAAAATGGAGAAACAGAAGTATATATTGATAAAGGAAGAAAAAATATTGGAGAGTCACTCTACAGTTGGGCAGAAAAGTGTATTAATAATGGTGCAGGAGAGCTCTATGTCACAAATATAGAGTTTGAAGGTAAGAGAAAAGGTTATGATATTAGCAATTTATCAAAATTAGTAAACAAGGTAAAGGTCCCAGTTATTTTTTTTGGAGGAGCAATGGAATGGGAACATTTTGGAGAAGGTCTTAAAGCTGGTGCCTCTGCTATTGCAGCAGCAAATATTTTTCATTATAAAGAACTTGCTTCTATAAAACTTAGGAATTATCTACTTGAAAATGAATTTAATGTAAGGAAAATTTAGTTAATTTTTATTAATCCATTAGATTCAAGTTTCTCTAAAAGAAGTTGAAAATAATTTTTTTCAATTTCTAATTTATTCTCTATGAAACTTAAGTTTGTGACTCCATCAGACATGCTTAAGATTTTTAATATATCATTGGTTTCATTCCTGTCTGACTTACCTTTTGCGCCGTCAAAATTTTGTTTTGGATATAAGTCATATTTTGATAAGAAAGGCTCTCCAAATTCAGAAGTTGCCATACTAAATAATTCTTTGTTTTTACTTTTCTCTCTCCTTTCCTCAGGAGAAATTCTCTCTTTCTTATTTGATATTTTTTCATAGTTTTTTATTGTTTTATATATTTCACTACTAGATTTCAATAAATTATCTGTATTTACAAATTTTTTATCATCAAGTGACGTATGATATTCTGGATATTGTTGATAAATTGTTCTTGCAAACTGACCAATTGGAAAATCAACAGTTGGAAAGCAGAAGTGTCTTTCGTTAGATCCATTAATAGGGGTAAATTCTCTAATATTTATATTTCCACTTTTTTTTATAAATTTGTCAAACCCACTATTTCCCAACCTACTTTCTTTATATGAAATATTTTCAGTTGGCCCACCTAAGCAAGTAAGGACTAAACCATAGTTTATATTATCTTTTAATTTTTCATAACTATAAGAGAGATAGGCAATTGCCCCAATTGTTTCGGGAAAAATAACAAATCTGTAAGTATATTTATTTTTTTGTTTTTTAAGTGCATCATAAAGATAAGTAAGAACAATTGGACCCGAAAGTTCATTATTGCCCATACTTGGATGACATAAATATGAAGAAATTAAAACTTCTTCTTTAGTTTCTCCCTCTAATACACATTCTCCTATAGTCATTGATCCTAAAAAATGTTCTGAATTAATTAATACTTCATATTCATCCTCTTTTAAAGATTTGTATGTTTCATGATCCATACAAAAACCCGAAATCTTATCATAATATGAAGTAATATATGGAATTGCCTTTGGGGCTTGAGGATTTGAATACAAATAATTATTTAGTTCTTTTAAATTAAATTTTCCTTGTAGTTTTGTTGAATAATTAATGACATGTAGATTCGAATCCTCATAATCTAATATCTTTTCGTTCTTCGAATTCTTTATATAAGCTTCTTCTACATTCCACTCATGTGGAACAGTCCAGTCGCCGATATTAAAGTTGCTAGGTATTTCTTTGAGATTAAAAGGAACAAATTCATACAAAACTTTAAAAGATTCCCTCAGTCCATTTCCTGTAATACTTCTATTTAAAGGAAATAAGTCATTAAGTAATTTATTTATTTCACCTTTATTCATTGGTATTTAATTTTCTTTCTTTTAGACTTTATCATTATATTGAGAAATGTACTTTTGAAAGCAAATTTAAATGAAAACTGATATTGACATAGCTTTTGTTACAGGAGATCATCCTAGACATATTTATTTTGCAAACAAGATAGTAGAAAACTTTGACAATTCATTTATTGCAATTCAAGAAAGAGAGCCACATTCTTTAAAGCCAGGAGATTTTTATAATGCAAATTCTTTAAACAAAGATGAAACGAGACTTTGGAATATACATTTTGATGGTAGGAAAGAAGCAGAAGAGAAATGGTTTGGAGAGCCTGTTCTTTTAAAGAACTCACTTACAGTTGAGGCCAAGAAACTTTACAATGATAAATATTTAAGTGAGTTTAAAAAAATTAATCCTAAAATCTTAATTAGTTACGGTTGTGGTCTTATTGGAAAAGAAACTTCAAAGGTGGCTACTATTGCAAATTTAAATTTTCATGGTGGATTATCGCCCTGGTATAAAGGGACGGCTACACATTTTTGGCCCTCATATTTTTTAGAACCAGAATTTACAGGGGTTGCTATACATGAGTTATATACAAAGATAGATGCTGGCCCACTGGTACATCAAGTATCGGGAGATCTAATTCTAGGAGATGGCGTACATGATTTAAGTTCTAGAACAGTACATAAGTCAATTGATGAATGTATTGAATTATTAAAAAATATATTAAAAAAAGAAAGTTATAGTTCAATTCCACAAACGAAAACAGGAAAACTTTTTGTTAATAAAGACTGGAATGTAGGACATCTTAAACTTATTTATGACCTTTTTGAAAATAGGGTAGTTGATTGGAGATTGAATGAATCAAAGCCAAAAGAAATTGACCTTTACAGAGATAATCTAAATTAACCTCTAAAAAAATATTTTTTTGTTTTATAATAAACAAACAAAAATGAAATATTGTAAAAAATGCATGTATCCTGAAACATCTCAGCCAACAATTTATTTTGACGATGATGGGGTCTGCAGTGGCTGTAGATATGTTGAATCAAGAAAAGATGAAGATGTCGACTGGAAAGAAAGAGAAGAAAAATTTAGATCAATTATTGAGTGGGCCAAAAAAGACAGGAAAGAAAGAGGGACAGCATACGATTGTATTATTCCAATAAGCGGAGGAAAAGATTCACACTTTCAGGTTTGGATATGTACTCAAATCTATGGACTAAAACCACTTTTAGTAACTTACAATCATGGATTTAATAATCCAGTTGGAAATCTTAACTTTTCTAACTTAGTTGACAAATCTGGATGTGATGCAATTAGATACACTTCGGGTACTGATGCTGTAAAAAAGTTATCAAAATATATGCTTGATCGGGTTGGAGATTTGACTTGGCATTATCATGCAGGATTAACTACTGTTCCCTTTCAAGTGGCTAAAGAGAAAGAAATACCCTTAATAATATGGGGAGAGCATGGATTTGCTGAGTTAACCGGAATAGTATCTTTAAAAGATTTTGTGGAATTTACTAACTGGAAAAGAATTGAACACGATTTAAGAGGAATTGATCCAATATCTATTTTAGATAATGGTGTAGGAATTACAGAACAAGACATAGCCCCATTTATTTTTCCAACAGACCAAGAGTTAGCAGATATTGGCATAACAGGAATATACATGAGCAATTATTTTGATTGGGATGCCTTAACAAATACAGAAAAAGTAATTAAAGAATGGGGGTTTAATACTGTTTCCTATAAAAGAGATAGGACATTTAATCTTTATTCTAAGACAGATGACCAAGCTGATGAGATACATGATTATTTAAAATTTTTAAAATTTGGTTATGGAAGAGCAACTGATGATGCATCAACTGAAATAAGGAAAGGGAGGCTAGATAGATCTTCAGCTATTTCTCTAGTTAAGGAATATGACCAAAATACCCCAAGAACTCTTCAAAATTATCTTGATTTTATGGAAATTACCAAAGATGAATTCTATGGCTTAATCGAAAATCAAAGAGATCCTAGAGCATGGGAAAAAGCAAAAAATGGTTGGAATTTAATAAATCCTATATGGGAACAAGAAGAACATGAAATTACAAGCCAAAATGTTATTTTTAAAGAAAAATATAGAAATCTTTATTACAACGAGAAAAATAAACCTTCAAAATATAACGATCCAAGGAAAGATGACTTTCCATTAGGGTGGGAATGGGCATAATTCTATTAAAATAAATAAAAAATAAAATACTATCAAAAAAAATGATTAAAAATATACTTAAATAATATGAATTTTAAAAATAAGTCAATACTTATAACTGGCGGTACAGGATCATTTGGTACAAGATTTGTAAAAAGAATTTTAGATGATACTGATTGTTCAAGACTTGTTGTCTTTTCAAGAGATGAATTAAAACAATACCAGCTTTTAGAGGAACTAAAAATATCAAATAAAGAAGATATAGATAAAAATAGATTGAGATTTTTTATTGGTGATGTTAGAGATTCTAAAAGATTAGATATGGCAATGAAAAATATTGATTATGTCGTACATGCAGCAGCCTTAAAACAAGTTCCTGCTGCAGAATATAATCCAATGGAATGTATTAAAACCAATGTTCTTGGAGCGCAAAATGTTATTGATGCATGTATAAGTAATAATGTTGAGAAGGTAGTTGCACTTTCAACTGATAAAGCTGCTAATCCAATTAATTTATACGGAGCAACAAAGCTTGCAGCAGATAAATTATTTACTGCGGCTAATAATATATCAGGCAGTGAAAATTTAAAGTTTTCAGTTGTTAGGTATGGAAATGTTTTTGGTTCAAGGGGTTCTGTAGTTCCATTATTTTTACATCTTCGAGATCAGAAAGTAGATTCCTATCCTATTACAGATAAAAGGATGACACGCTTTTGGATAACTTTAGATGAAGGAGTAGATTTTGTGCTTCAAACATTTGAAAGAATGAACGGTGGCGAAATTTTTGTTCCAAAAATACCTTCTGTAAACATCTTGGATGTTCTAAAAGCTGTTGCTGAAAATGCTGAATTTAAAGAAGTTGGTATTAGACCAGGTGAAAAATTACATGAAGTAATGTGCCCAGTAGACGAATCACATAAAGTCATCGAGTTTAATGACTATTATTTAATACCACCTTCCATTCAATTTTTTGCAGATGAGATGGATTACCTAACGGCCAATAATAAGGAAAAAGGCAGTCATGTTGATGATGGATTTGAATACAACTCTCATGAAAACTCACGGTATCTTTCGGTTGATGAGATCAAAAATTATATAAAGAATTTTTTATAATTCATAAAGAGCCCGATTTAATCTTTCAGCATTATCTTTATTAACCAAATCTTGAATGTTATTAGATATATTTTCCAACTTAGACATAAATTTGTTTTCTTCATAATTATCTTCTAATAAAGCTTTATCAAAAGATAGTTGCTTGTCTAAAAATTTTTTAATTGTTATTTCTTCCAATTCATTTCTTGATACAAATAAACTTGGGATGCCGTATGCAGAGAGTATGTACTTAGAGGTTCCTCCTGCGATGATTGCAAATAAGAATTCGTATTTACTTAGAACTTCAGACAGACTTTTATTTTGTATTAATTTAACATTCTTTTTTTCTAATTTATATAACTTTGATAAAGGATCCATTAAAAAAACTTTTCCAAAATTTTGTGCTATTTCAATATATTCTTCAATGTTTAGTAAACTAATGTCTGAAACACCTCCAAAAGAAATCAAAATATTTTTTGATTTTTTATTCCAAGAAGGGTCACTTATATATTCAGGAAAAGTATTTTCCCCTATTGGAAAAAATTTTGTTCCAGAGATCAAACTTTTAACAGAATAGTGTTCCTTACCTGAACCTAAATTCCAGTCCAAAATTACATCTACTAAATCATCGTTTTGATAAAAATTAAAATCATCAATCATAAGTTTTTTTATTTTAATTTCTTTAAGTCTTTTTCTATTTTTATAATTATCAAAAATTAGCAAATCATAATTATTCATATCTATTTTAAAAAAATTATCAATGTCTATTTTGTTATGATCGATTTTCGAAATCCAATCAGGTGTTGCTTTATAATCACAAAAAAAATCTATTTCAAAATATTTTTTATTTAAACATGTTAAAACTTGGCAAGTTCTAGCTAAATGACCAAGACCAATCGAGGGATTAGATTCAGAATAAGCTATTATTTTTTTCAAAGTTTTGAAAACTCGTTTAATTTTTTGATTGTAAATTCTTGTTCATCATTAGTAATTTGCGGATACATAGGTATTGAGATAACCCTTGAAGATATATCATCCGAAATTGGTGTATCAGATCTATAAGTTTTAAAACCCTCCATTTTATTTATTGCGGGATAGTGAATTTGACCAAATATGTTGGCATGCTTTAAATAAGTTAAACAATCTTCTCTAGCTTTTTCACTTGGTAAAAGAATGGGAAATAAGTGATATACATGAGTGTACCCTTCAGGGATAACTTGATTTGTATAAAATTCCCAATTTAAATTTTCATTATATTTTTGAGCAATAATTTTTCTATCGTTTATTAATTTATCCAACCTTTTTATATGTGAATATGCAAGAGTAGCTCCAATTTCTGTTGGCCTATAATTAAATGCGAGCTCATTAATATCATATCCAAACCCAGTTCTTTTACTCCAATGAGGAAGTCCATGGCTTCTAAGTACATGTAATTTTTCATACTCTTCATAGTTGTCCGTGCAAATCATACCCCCCTCTCCAGCTCCTATGTGTTTTGTTGCATGAAAAGAGAAAATAGACACATCTCCAAATGAGCCAGAAACTTTATTATGTAATGCAGCTTTTGGTGCATGGCAAGCATCTTCAACAAGAAAAACATTGTTTGATTTACATATTGTTGATATTGCTTCCATATCACACATCAATCCAGCATAATGTGGAGCAACTACTGCTAATGTAGAGTCGTCAATTAATTCATCAATTTTATTAGGATCAATTGTCCAACTTTCAGAATCAATATCAGCGAATTTTATTTCTGAATTAATATATCTTCCAAAATTAGCATCTGCCACAAAGGTAAAAGGAGTTGTCACTATATTCTTTTTCTTTATTTTTGTTTTTTGGTTCAACATTTCAGCAACCAAATGTAAAGCAGCTGTTCCATTTGAACACATGACACCATGTTTTCTGTTTGTAATTTTCGCCATGGATTCTTCAACTAGCTCTACATACGGGCCTTGCGTTAAATAATCGCTTTTCAATGTGTCAGTAACAAGATTAATATCTTCATCTAATATATGATGTTTCATATAGGGTATTGGATGTTTAAATTTTTCCATTAATTTTAATTCTACCTTGTATTCGTATTCAATATAAACTACTAATTATGCCAAATAAAATATAACTTATATGAAATCTCTATTAAAACTTTTCCCTATTTTAACTGGACCATTAAGGTCTTATTTTAATTATTTTTTTGGCGAGAAAGAGTTAAGATTTCTAGTCAAATTCTTAAAGCCACATAAAAATCGATTTACTTTTATAGATGTTGGGGCTAATTATGGAATCTATACTTTTTTATTTGGGACAAAGTCACAATTTATATATGCCATTGAGCCAATTGATGAATGTGTTAAATATTTATCTAAAGGATATATAAAAAAAAATATAGCTTTTATTGAAAAAGTAGCTTCCAATAATAATGAAGAAAAGATATTAAATATTCCAATTGAAAATGATAAAAAAATTTATGGAAGATCCTCAATAGATAAAAAATTTAAAGAATCTATTAAGGTTGGATCTAAATCATTCAAACTAGACGATCTATTAGAAGATATCAGAATATTAAATTCTGAGTTAATATTTATAAAAATAGATGTTGAAGGCCATGAGAATCAAGTTATTGAAGGGGCGTCAAAATTATTAATGGAAAAAAAAGTAGTTTTAGTTATTGAAATTGAAAAAAGGCATAATGAAAATTATCTCAATTTAATTAAAAGACTTAACAAAAATGGATTTACACCTTTTTATGTAAATAAAAACAAGCTATCAAAGATTAATAACACTAATGAATTCGAAGAGATAATGGGTAGTAATATAAATTTCTTATTTAAAAATTATTAACTCACTTATTTTCTTTTAATAATATAGTTAAAACAGTGAGCAAATTAAAAATTTTAATAAGTGATATTCTAAAAGTTTCAAAATTTACAAAAACTTCGAAGAAAAAAAGAAGAATTATTTTATCCGTATTTTTATCAAACTTAATTGTTTTTTTTGATATATTAATAATTTTAATCTTTACAAATATATTTACTTCTAATAAAAATTTTCAAAACTTTATAGTTGAGTTCTTTATGGAAAATTTAATACTATTTCCTTTAATAATTCTTCTGAGATTTCTTTCCATTTATATTGAAAAAATGAATGTATTAAGTTTGAAATTAAAGATTGAAGAAAATCTAAGAACAAGCTTAATTAGTGAAATATTTGATAAAGGAAACTATTCAATTGCTGATGCTTATTATTTCATAAATACTATATCAATACAGGTTGGAAGTTTTTATAGGACATTGACCATATTCTTAAGCAGTTTTGTTCAAATAATTGCTTACGCCGGTTATCTTATTTATTCAGACTTTAACACAGTTTCAGTGTTTTTTATTGGTTTATTAGTGTTGGCATATCCGACTTATTTATTAACTAAAACTGGAAGAAGATATGCTCATATGACTTATGAATATGGGGAAGAGATAAGCAAGGATACTGAAAAAGTATTAGACAATTTATTCTTGATAAAAATAGTAAATTCAGTTTCTAAAGAAGTTAATAAGTTTAGTTCTAATGCAAAAAATTATTTTGATTCTTCTTACAGTAATTTTAAGTTTGGTACCTTAAATGCTCTTCTACCAAATTTTTCAACTATGCTGTTACTTTCTATTCTTTTAGTATTTTTTAATTTTGTAAAAGTATTAACACTTGATTTTATTGGAGTAATGTTAAGGCTTTTTCAAACTTTAGGAATATTCAATGAGAATATCTCTTTACTAACTGCTTATCATGTTTATTTAGAAAAATTATATTTGATGGAAAAAAATAAAACAGCTTCTTATTCTGAAAATTTTCAATCTAATGAAGATCTCAAAGAAAATGAAGCAATAGTTGTTTCAGATGTTAGATTTAAATATTTTAATAGTGAAGATTATATTTTTGAAAATCTTAATTTAATAATAAAAAGAGGAGAGCACGTAGTTATTACAGGTCCAAACGGTTCAGGTAAAAGCACACTGCTTGGTTTATTTTCTGGTGTTTTCTATGCGGAAGACGGTGTAATTAAAACCTACTCAGATAAGTTGGGATATGTAGGCGCCTCTCCAATGATAATAAATTCAACTTTAAGAGAAAATTTAATTTATTCTATAGAAAAAGAAATTGAAGATACTCGAATGTTTGAAATGATTGATTTATTTAAATTATTTAATGAAAAAAAATATGATCTCGATATGAAAGTTTCTAACAAAAGCCTTTCGATGGGGCAAATGCAGAAAATATCATTTATAAGGGCCCTATTATCGGGTGTACAGATTTTGATTCTTGATGAGTCTACATCAAATCTTGATGAAGAATCTAAAGAGCTTATTTTTAAAATATTAAAAGATTTAGATATCACTATAGTTAATTCAACACATAACAAGAACGACTTTAAAAATGTTGATAGCCACATTCACATATCATTATCTAAAGATGGTAAAAGAGAATTAAATATTACTTAACTTTACTTATATAAATAAAGTCCGAATATATTTCATCTGATAATTTATAAATTGAATTAAAAATTTTTGTATGGTCAATGGAATCACATGATATTTCTTGTATATTTTCAATTTTTTCTATGTTTGATAATATATTATTTAAACTATTTTCTTTATTAAATAAAATACCATTTTTATAATTTTTAATTATTTCGCTATTATTTGGTATATCTCTTGCAATCACAACACAACCTGATGACATTGCTTCTAATATAGCTTTTGGGTTCCCTTCAAATAATGAAGAAGAAACAAAATATTTGTACTCTGTATAGAGTTTAAGCAAATCTTCGTTCTTTAAAATACCTAAAAAATTAATTTGTACTGAACAATTTTCAGCTAAAGCCTGAAGGTCATCTTTATTGGTTCCAGTTCCAACTATGTCAAGAGAAAAATCTGTATCAATTAAAGATTTAATCAAATGCTCATAATTTTTTTGCTTTTCTAACCTTCCCACCGTAAGTATTGTTTTAGACTTTCGTTCCATAAATTTTTTATCGTGAATATTTTCAACCCAGTTTGATCTTTTTACTAATTTATTTTTATTAACAATAAAATATTTTGATAAAAATTTTCTATCCTCTGTGCTTGTGATGGAGTATAGATTTGAGAAGTACAAGGTTATTTGGGTTAGTAAATAGTATAAAATTACTTTAAATATAGATTTTTTTTCTTTTAAACTAAATAAAAACATGTCATAACCTGTTCTCGTATAAAGGGGCTTCCTAGATTGTATTTTAAATAATATGGATACCCATGAACCTAGAAGCTGGTTTTGTTTAATAACATCAAAGTGGTCAATTTTTTTGTAAATTTTTTTTGATAAGAAGAAGCTATTAAATAAGTCTATAAATTTATTTTTTGATTTTTTTATCAATGTATAAATTGGTACGATATTGATGTTTTCATCTAAATCGAAGGCAAGGTCGGCTTCGTTGCCGTAAGTGATTATTGTAAATTTTAAATTATGCTTTTTAATCAATTCTTTAAAAAGTTTTATTTCCCTATTAAGAATTCCAGCTTCACTCCAGGTTTCTAGAGAGTATCCATAAGTAAAAAAATAAACGATATGCACTAAAAATTAGTGTAACTTCTATAGTGGGATAAGACCATATAAAGTTTGTAATATATTTAACTATGAAGAAAATTTTGTTAATACACACTGAATACACCCAAACAGGCGGTGAGGATATCGCCGTTAGGGAAGAAATTGAATTTTTGTCTAAATATTTTGAAGTAGAAACATTAATTTTTAACAATACCAATAATTTAAACATTAAAGATTTAATGGCTCTTCTTAAAAATAAGAACAATGAAAGTATAAAATTATTTCTAGATAAATTAAAAAAATTTAATCCAGATTATATATATATACATAACCTATGGTTCAAAGCCTCTATAGGTATTTTAGATTTTGCATTAAAAAATAAATATAAAGTTTATCTTAAATTACATAACTTTAGGTATGATTGCACAAAATCATTTCTTGCTTCCACACATCTTAATAATAAGCAATATTGTGAAGCATGTGGATTTAAGAAGAATAAATTCAAGATATTTAATAAATATTATGAAGATTCTATAGCAAAATCAATACTTGTTAATAATTTTGGTAGAAAATATTTTAAGATGTTAAAAAATAACAATTTAAATATTTTAACTTTAACTCAACATCATAAAGATTTTTTAGTTAACTTAGGAGTGCAAAGAGAAAAAATTTTTGTACAACCAAATCCTGTTCCCAATATTAAAAATATTAAAAATGAAAGAAAAAAACAAATTATTTATGCAGGAAGGATTTCTGAAGAAAAAGGAATAATAGAGCTTCTTAATGCATGGAAAGCTATAGATACAAAAGGTTATAAATTAATAATTGTTGGAGAAGGGCCTATGTATTCTGAAATAGAAACTTTAGTTAAGGATTCAAATTCTATAAAATTGTTTGGATATAAAAAGAATAAAGAAGTGCTCGAATTAATTAGAGAATCAAAGGCTGTTGTAACAGCAACAAAGCTATTCGAAGGACAGCCAACTTTATTATGCGAAGCTTCAGCTTTGTCAATTCCATCAATTTTTCCTGATACTGGCGGTATAAAAGATTTTTTCCCTGAAGGGTACATTTTAAAATTTGAACAGTATGACTATAAAATGTTATCTGATAAATTAGATCATGTAATTAATTCAAAAGATTTAGAATCTATAGGTGTAAATAATCAAACTTTTATTACTAGTTATTTAGATGAAAATAAGATTCTTGCTTCTTTTACTTCAATTTTGGAGGCTAAGTAATTTATGCATAAAGTATCAGTTTTAATGTCGGTATATAATGATGAAAATAATGTAGGCAATGCAATTGAAAGTATATTAAATCAAACTTTTGAAGACTTCGAGTTCTTGATATTAGATGATTGTTCAACAGACGATACATTTCCAATATGTAACAATTTTCAAAAAAAGGACAAAAGAATTAAATTATTTAAGAATCAAAAAAATATTGGACTTACAAAATCATTAAATAAACTAATAAAAGAATCTTCAGGTGAATTTATAGCACGACAAGATTCTGATGATAAAAGCTATTCAAATAGACTTATGGTTCAATGTGGACAGCTTTCAAATATCAATATTTCTGGATGTACGACATTAGCAAAAATTAAGAATCAAAATAAAGTAATTCCGGGATTTAGCAGGTATATACCTCCATCATTTTCTTTAAAGTATAAAAATCCATTTGTCCATGGTTCTCTAATGATTAAAACTGAAGAACTAAAAAAGATTGGGTCATATGATGAGAGATTCTATTTTTCGCAAGACTATAAACTAATGAAAGATTTGATAAACAACAAAATTAATATAAAAATATTAAATAAAGTTTTATACGAATTAAATATGGTGAATAATATTTCTACTCTCAACAAAGAACAACAGGCTTATTATGCAGCATGTGTAAAGAAAAATAAAATTCCTTAAAATCGTTTTGATTTTTTAAATTCTATACATTTAATTAATGTTTCTTCAAGGCTTATCATGCTTTCCCAATTAAGCCTATCTTTAATCTTTTTTGGATTTGAAACGATTGATATTGGATCACCTTCTCTAAGTAATGAATTATCAATCTTAACAAAATCTTTCCAGTTAAGATTGAAAAATGTAAACACTATTTCCAATATCGTTTCAATATCATTTCCTACGCCAGACCCAATAACATAATCTTCTGAAGCACCTTGTTTATTTATTTCATAAATAGCAAGAGCAATATCTTTTGCATAGCTCCAGTCTCTTACCAGCTTTAAGCTCCCTACTTTTAATTCATTAATATTTTTATCTTCTATTGAAATTGCTGAGTTAATTATTTTCATAATTAAATACTCATCATCACGAAATTCAGACTCATGATTAAACATAATTCCTGATGAAATATTTACTTCATAATCAGACTTAATTTTCTGGATATCTTCATGAATATACAATTTAGCTTCTGCATATGGAGATCTTGGTAAAAATTTTGAATTTTCATCTAAACGGCTTGAAGATGCGTCAAACATTTCAGAACTCGAAGCCTGAAAAAAATTACATTTTAAATTTTCATTGATTACTGGTTTAATTAAATTATTAAATATTTTTATTATTGTTTTATCTGTTTTATCTCCATTTTGCATTGACTTATATACAGAGCTTGGTCCGGAAAGATTATAAATATAATCAGGCATGATTTCTTTAATTAACCTATCCACATCTTTTTCATTAAGAAGGTCAACATTGTTTATAATTTTTACATTATTTATATCTAAGTTATTCCCTAAAGTGTGTTGAAGTTTTTGCTGAAAGGTTTTAATGTTTTCATTTCTAGAGAAGCCATAAATGAGATCATCTTTGTTGTTATTTATTATATGAGATGTTAAAAAAACCCCATCTTGCCCAGTTATTCCAGTAATTAAATGTTTCTCTACCATGATTAAATTAAATTGTTAATTATTTCCTTGATTTCTATCATTTTATACGCAAATAATTGATTACTATATAATATTCTTGATTTATGAAAGTTTATTTAAATAACATAAAAGAATCGTGGGTTGTAGATCGATTAAAAAATGAATGGTACGAATTTAATCAAGACTTATCAACAAATAAAATTAAAGATGCTGATATAGTATGGATCTTTGCTCCATGGTTATGGAATAATGTTCGAAAAAAACATCTAAAGAAAAAGAAAGTAATTTGCTCTATCTATCATATAGATTTTGAAAAATTTTCAACAGAAGATAAACAAGAGTTTGAAATTAGGGATTCATTCGTTGATATTTATCATGTAATATCAGAAAAAACTAAGCTGCAGCTAAAAGAGCTAACAAACAAAAAAATAGTGTCAATACCATTTTGGATAAATCAAAATATTTGGCACTACATAGAAGAAAAAGAGGAATTAAAAAATCAACTAGGTCTATCTTTTGATAAAGAATATATAGGTTCTTTTCAAAGAGACACAGAGGGAACCGATTTAACGTCACCAAAATTAATTAAAGGACCTGATAGGTTTATTGAAATAGTTACATCTATTTATGAAAATAATAAAAATATAGAAATTATTTTAACTGGAAAAAGAAGACAATATGTTTTATTTGAACTAGAAAAAAGAAAGATACCCTTTAAATATTTTGAAATGATAACTTTTAAAGAAATGAACAAATTGTATAATATTTTAGACTTATACATTGTCTCGTCAAGGATTGAAGGTGGGCCACAAGCTATTCTTGAATGTGCTATCACCAAAACCCCCATTATATCTACAAATGTAGGAGTTGCTTCTGAAATTCTGTCTTCGAAATCAATTTATGATATGAGTAATTTCAAAGATGCAGAACCTGACATTGAATTTGCCTATGAAAAGTCTCATGACTATATAATTCCTAAAGGCTTTTTAAAGTTTAGAGAATTAATTAAGGAAGTATATGAAAGTTAGCATTGGAGCATATTTAAAAGATGGCCCATGGGGTGGGGGCAATCTATTTTTTAAAAACTTAAAAGACTTTCTTGAAAAGAATGATCATAAAGTTATAAATCATTTATTTGATGATGATATTGATTTAGTTCTACTTACCGACCCAAGAAAGGAGTCCGAATCTTCATCTTTTACCCATGAAGAAATAATCAAATATAAAAATAAAATTAATTCTCAAGTAAAAGTTGTTCATAGAATCAACGAATGTGATGAAAGAAAAAACACAAAAGGACTTAATCAATTCATTTTCGAAGCAAATAAATGTGCAGATTCAACAGTCTTTGTTAGTAATTGGATTAAGAAATTATATTACGATCAAGGTTATGAGTTAGAACAACCTGAGGTAATAATGTCAGGCTCTAATAGAAATATTTTTAATTCAATAAATAAACAAGAATGGGGAAAAAATGAGGAACTTAAAATAGTAACTCATCATTGGGGTGGTAACTGGAACAAAGGTTTTGATGTTTATCAACTGTTAGATGAGTTACTTGATGATTCAGCGTTTTCCGGTTTATTCGAATTTACTTTCATTGGAAATATACCTAAAAATTTTGCATTTAAAAATACGAAAGTAATAAAACCTTTATCAGGAACAAATCTAGCAGAAGAGCTAAAAAAGAATCATATTTATATTACTGGATCACTAAATGAGCCATCTGGAAATCATCATATAGAAGGTGCTATGTGTGGTTTGCCAGTCCTTTTTATTAATAGTGGTGCCCTGCCTGAATATTGTACAAGTTATGGCATCGAATTCGATATTGATAATTTACAAGAAAAAATATATCAAATTAAAGAAGAGTATTTTGACATAATAAATAATTTAAGTACCTATCCATTTAATTCAGACCGAATGTGTGAAGAGTATGAAAGTTTATTTTTAAAGCTTATTGAAAACAAAGAAAACAAAAAATTATATTTAAATAAGATTAATTTTTTAGAAAAATTAAAAATTATTTTAAAAAGATTTATTTATTTAAACTTCTACAATCTATTTAAGAAAAATAAATTATGGAAGTAATACAAAAAAGAGTAATCGAAAGTTATAAAGTTTTATATTTAACATTCTTTGTTTTATTACTTTTATTTGGAAGATCTTTAACAGGAATTTATATTTTAGGATTCAGAGTAGGTGAATTAGGAATAGGGGCTTCTTTATTAGTTTCTTTATATTTTTTAATTTTTGCCAAAAGAGATAATAAATATTTTTATTTTGGGGATAAGACATTTTATATTATGAAGTTCATATTTATAAGTTTTTTTATCACCTTATTTTTTACTGGAGGCAGTTTAACTAGTCTTTATACATACAAAAGCAGTTCATACATTTGGACAGTATCTTTTTTATTTATGGGTATGTTTGTATTTAAAAATATGAAGCATAATGAGGCTATTTTTAAAGCATTTCCATATTTGCTTCCTTTGACATATATATTAAGTTCTTTGTACTATCCACAATTTTTAGTAGATTTTTTTGTAAGATTTTCTGATAAATTCGATTATTTAAAAGCTTCTGATGTCTTTTTAGTCTTTGTTCTTACAAATATAGTAAATCAAAAATTATTTAAAAAAGAGTTCTCATATTATCTATATTTACTTTTGTCTTCTGCTATATTTTTACCTTTATTTTTGTTCAAAAGCAAAGGAGCATTTTTGCCAGCCGTCTTGTTTTTATTATGTGAGTTGATAAGAACAAGAAAAACGTTTTTAAATAACAAAATTAAATCAATAATTTTGATGGCTTTATGCGTACCAATTTTTTATCTATCTACATACAATGTAGGGCTACAGCTATTTGTTAATAATTATACGCTTGAGGAAACAGTAGCCGAACAAATTACAGCAAGCGTTTCAAGAGCAAGTGATGAGAAAAATATAAAAACAACACTCTTTGGTGGATTCTTCGTTATGGATGGAAGGCTTTATACAGAAGAACAGATGGCAAACTGGAGGCTTCAAATATGGCAAGATGCTGTTAGAGATTTATTTTGGGAATCTACATATCTAAATCCTGATGGATTAAATTATGCAAGGATTGAGGGAGAGCCAAGACAAGACTTATTTCTAACAGGTTTTGGATACAACGGAATCCTCCCTTCTATGGATGATTCAAGTCGTAGGGGAATGGATATGAAGAATGAAAATGTTCATAACTTTGCAGTTAATATTTTAGCAAAAGGAGGTATTCTTCAATTTACTCTTTTTGTCGCTATGTATTTAAGCATGATTGCATATTGGTATAAAGAAAATAAAAACTATAAATTATTTTCATTTATAACATTTGCTTTAATGACAGCTTTTTTTGATGTTGCTATGGAGAGTGTTAGATTTCCTTTTATTTACTTTGGTGCTATTGCTTATTTATTTAATAATGAATAATAATTAAGCGACGTTATTGCAAAACCATTCATAAGTTTTAATTAAGCCATCATCTAGAGAGGTAGAAGAGACCCAACCTAATGAATTAATATATTCTGAATCTAATAATTTTCTTGGATTCCCATCAGGCTTAGAGTCATCAAATAATATATTGCCTTCAAATTTAATTATTTCTTTTATTTTAATTGTCAGCTCTTTAATACTAATTTCATTGTTACTCCCAATATTTATTAAATCTCTATCTAAATCTTTTTCTAATATAAATTCTATCGAGTCTGCTAAATCTTCAGCATAAAGGAATTCTCTGAGCGGATTTCCAGTGCCCCAAATCATAAATTCTGATTCATTATTTATTTTTGCTTTGTGCATTCTTGCAATTAATCCTGGAATCACATGACTATCAGTTTCAGAAAAATTATCATAAGGACCGTATAGATTTGTCGGCATTAGGTTTATTACTTCATTACCATATTGAGATTTAATCGATCTGCCAATTTCTATAGCTGTTATTTTGGCCATGGCATAGGGAGAGTTTGTAGGTTCTAACATGCCTGATAAAAAAGAACTTTCTTTAATTGGATTTTCTGCATTTAATGGGTATATACAACTACTTCCAAGGTTAATTATTTTTAAATCAGGAAAATCTTTTGCAGACTCTAATAAGTTCATATTAATTTTTAGATTTTCTATTATAAATTCAGTTCTTTGAGTATTATTTGCATAAATACCCCCTACCTTAGCTGCAGCATTTATGACTATATTAGGTTTTTGTTTTTTTAAAAGCTCCTTAGTTTCCTCAAAAGAAAAAAGATTTGCATTTGCTCTTGTTGACCCAAAAACTTCTGAAACTTTTTCTGAATTAGAAAGCCTATTGCTTAATGTTTTTCCGACAAGGCCATTACTTCCCAATATTAAAACTTTATTTACTACCATTTGATAATATTCTACCTAATGTTAAGTACATAAAACATCAATCTTTTTAAATTTAATAATATTTATTAAATTATTCCTCAGTTTAGATATTGGTCACATAGAATAGAATAATGTGTGGATATCTAGGAATTATCTCTACTAATGACATTGATAAAGAGAAAACACATATTGCTAACAATCATTTAATTTGTAGAGGTCCAGACAGTAGAAAAGATATTTTTTCAAGAACCAATAAGTACAATAGTTACGATAAAAATTTTAATTTTAATTTAATTTTTAACAGGTTGTCAATTTTAGATTTATCAGAAAAAGCCGATCAACCAATGTATTCTGAAGAATTTAATTCTTTAGTCATGTTTAATGGTGAAATTTTTAACCATGCTGAACTAAGAAAAGAATTAGAAAATGATGGTTTAAAATTTAAAACACACCATTCTGATACAGAAGTTGTCCTTTTAGGGATTTCCCATTTTGGTATAAATTTTGTAAAAAAATTAATTGGCCAATTTTCAATATTTTTTCTTGATTTTGAAAATATGATTGTCCATTTAATTAGGGATAGGGTGGGTCAAAAACCATTATTTTATTCAAAAGGCTCAGAAAGTATAATTTTTGGTTCTAATTTAAAATCTATTGCTGAGATTTCAAACAACAAAGAATACAATTATGAAGCAATTACAGAGTACCTTTCATTAGGTGTTGTTTCTGCCCCAAATACAATATTTAAGGATATATATAAAGTTGAACCAGCAGAAATAATCACATTTAGCCTTTTAGATAAGGGGCTAAATATGAAAAAATTTAAATATTGGAAAATTGAAGATTTTGTAGGAAGCAAAAACTTTGACAATGACGAATTTCTTTACTTATTAAATGATGCTGTGAAGATTAGAGTTAATGCTGATGTAGAGGTGGCGAATTTTTTATCTGGTGGATTAGATTCTACTTCAATTATAAAAATTCAAAAAGAAAACAATATAACTACAAACTCTTTTTCAGTTGGATATGGAGATAATAAATATGATGAAAGTGAATGGTTTAATCAGGTAGCTAAAAAATATGATACGAATCATCATGTTACAAATGTAGATAAATTTTTTAGTGATGAAGATATCTTAAACTCCATCAAAGCCTTTGATGAGCCATATGCGGACCCTTCTACAGTTCCTTCGTATATTTTAAGCAAAGAAATTTCTAAATATTATAAAGTAGCAATTTCAGGAGATGGTGGAGATGAGCTGTTTGGGGGATATACAAGAACTTTAGAGATGCTTAAAAACAGAAACTTTGTAAAAAATATTTATTCCAAGCTGTTTTATTTTTATCCAGGATTTCTTGGGACAGGAAGTAACCTACAAAAAAATTCTTCAGACATTGTTAAAGGTTACAGTTCCTATTTTGAAGATATAAAATTGTTAAATTTATTAAATATAAAAAACAAAAATGGTGTTCGAGAAAAATTTAGTTTAGACAATATAAGCAATTACAAAAAAATGCAGCTTGTTGAATATAAACTCTATCTATCTGAAATGATGATGCTTAAGGTCGACAGGACATCAATGGCGAATTCTTTAGAAGTTAGATCTCCATTTGTTGACCATAGGCTAATAGAGTACATGCTAGGTCACGAGGAGAGCCATATAGATAGGAGTAATTCAAAGAAAATATTAAAACAATTAATTAAAAATGACTTTAATGATAAATTTCTAAATAGAAAAAAAATGGGCTTCGTTTTCAATGTTGAAAAATGGATATACGACAATCTTCATTTAGTTGAAGAAAGAATAATTAGTGGAAAAATAATCAAAAGTTATAATTCAAATATTCTTAATACACTTAAAATTAATAAATCGAGAATGAATGGAAATAGATTATGGAAAATGCTTTTTTTAGAAGAGTTTCTTGATGGAAATTAATAAACTTTATTTTTATCCGATATCAATAGTTGTTGCATTATTTTTATATAATTTCTTATTTTCATTTGGATTAATTACACCAGATTATTCTTTTGGGGATCCACGACTCTGTGTAGAGATTGTTGAATATGAAATTGGCAATAATGATCTTCTATTTAAATATCCTTTCAGCTGTGACCAATATTATTATTATTCTGGATTCGAAAATTTTTCAGAAGTCTTTAAGGAGACATACAATTATCAGTCAAGACCCTTATTTATTTTTGGAGGTTTTATTTTATATAACGTTGTTGATTTTCTTGTAAATCTTTTTAATTTTAATTTTGAATACATAACACAACTCTCAACATTCTTATACCAATTACTTATTGTTAATATCATTTGTTATTTATTGTATAAATCATTCTCTACAAAATTCAAATTCTCAAATTTTGATTATTTTTCACTTTTAATATTTATAATGTTAAATCCAATATATAAGTGGGGAATGTTTGTTCCATCTCATCAATC
>MDTC01259446.1_pt1 | contig 31753 bp, 34 predicted proteins | sample 811181 | NCBI WGS metagenome assembly MDTC01 (sample SAMN05326644, study PRJNA326480) | marine metagenome | isolation source: seawater | place: Pacific Ocean: North | collected 2011
AATACCTACGCAAGTATTTTGAATACCGTATTTAAAGGCAAAAATCTATTTGCACCAACTATGGGTTGGAATAGTTATCAACTTGCATATTATCAAACCAACTTCGAGCAATTTGTTGCAACTGATGTTATTTCAGACGTAGTTGAAAATGGAACTCATCTTCACGATTACTATGAATCATTGAAAAATCCATTTCTTGATTATGGAACTAAAAATGTGGTTTTGTATGATTGTCCGAGTGAAAAACTACAAAGCAATTTCAATTTCTGTGACGAATACAAAAATAATTTTGATGCTGTGTTATTTGGTCCTCCTTGCTTTAAGTTTGAAATTTATGAAGGTAAACAACAAAGTGTAAACAATTATGAAACTTATACAGAGTGGTTAAACGGATATTGGAAACCAACATTGAAAATTTGTGCAGATGTAATGAAACCGGGTGCTAAACTTGGATTTGTTGTACGTGATTATGCTGACTATTTTGGATACAATTATTTGTTATCTCAAGATTTGAATAATATTGCAGAAGAAATTTTTGGTTTCGGTGAAACTTACAAAATAAAGTTGACTCAAATGAAGACCAAACGAAGTCCCAAAAAACTTGCAATGGGCAACTACGAAACATTGTGCGTTTATGAGAAACAATAAAAAGATGGTATCATTAAATCCAGAATACGGAATTGAAGCAACTACCATAAGCTTACTTGCTGACAAAGTCAAAGATGACAATCCTCAATTATGTGCGATTCTTACTATATTAAGTGCAAGTGTAGTTGCCAAAGACGAAGACAAATTACTTCCATATTGTAACAAATATTTAGAAGATAAAATATACACAGACAAATTAAAAGATTCTATCAATAAAATGCTCGGTTTCGATTGATTGTTAATATTATCGACATTGTGTTGACAAATCCTAATTTTGCTTTTATAATAATATAAAATGAATAATTATATAAAGTGCAAATACAACGTAAAATTTTCACAGACTGTTCTTGAAAAAATAGATGTAGACTTTGATAAAATTACTTTTCTGTGTGAACCAATTTTAAACAATTACGGTGACTTTTTGATTAGGTCTAATGGCGAACTTTGTCATAACATCATTGAATATAAAAAAGTAGAAAGTGATCAACTTGGTGAACCTGGAGTGATTTGGAACGGGTCTTCTTATGCACGAATTATCAATAAAGAATGGAAACGAATTGACTTTACAGGAGAATTAGAAATAAAAACACAAATAATTGCTCCAAAAACTGACGCAAATGTAAAAATTAAATTTCAAATTAAAAATGGATATGTAACAGATGCAAAATCAGATGTATTGTTAATTGATAATACAGATAGATTAAATCACACAGAAAAAATCAAAAAAATTGCAATCAAACGTGCAAAACAAATGAACACATGGTATTATAAATTATTCAAAAACGCAATTATAAACCCGTTGGTAAATATATGTATATATTTGAGATACCCTTTAATAGTTTGTCAAGATGGTCTTGTTGAACTTGAAAAAAAACTAAAAAAAATAATATGAAAAACGAAAAATCACAAGTCGTAGACGAAGTATCTACTGCAACCGCAATCTTGAACTATTTGATGAATACTTTCATGCCGTATGTTTGTGTTCTTGGAATATTGATCTATAACAGTGGATTTGAGATGTGGTCAAGTTATTTAATTTTACCTTTAATGTATTTTTCGTCAAAATATTCATTTAATTGTGGAATTGCTCATGTATTATGTGAAGCAACCGAAGACGTAAACGGTAGATTGATGTTACCGGCAGAATTAAAAGACAAGTAGTAACATGGACTATATAGAAATAAACCCTAAGTTATTTGAGTATCAGTTGATTGAAAATGGTAAACCAACGGGTGTTACACATCAATTATCCTTAAAAGAAGCAAAAATTAAAAACTATGCGTTTCGTTTGAATAGAGCAAAAAAACTGTATGTGTTAAAAACAGAAATTAAAAGCGGCATAGAAAAAACAATTATAGTTTTACCTAAAGGAAACTAGAAATTGGAGAAAAATAAAATAATATGTGCATCGTGGATTGGCAGATTTGGAAATCGTTGTCATTCATATTTGTATGGAAAGCATATAGAACAAAAATTTAATCAAAAATTTTATGTAGGATCAATTTGGGACGGTAGTGTATTATTTAAAAATCCTGCACCGATAGTAAACAAAGAATTTAGCAAAAATAACTTCATATACGCAGGAGGAGCATGGAAAGGTCAAGACTTTCAAAAAAATAAAAAACTGATCGACCAATATAATGCAAAACACAATGATACTATTGAATTTATTGATCCGGTTTTAAAAAGTAACTACGGAACTATAAACTCTGCATACATAAGTTTAATAACAGATTGTAATTGGTTTTACGAACAAGTAAAATTATCTGACATTAGAAGATATTTTGATTTTTCGGACGAATTAAAACAAACTGATATGTATAAAGAATTACGAGATAAACAAGGCACATATGATGTAGCACACTTTCGTAGAACTGACATTTCAAATAAAAACTATAAAGGTGGTCATAGCATGGTGAGTAGAAATAGTTACATAAGAGCATTTGAAAAATTTGGCCAAGATCAAACAAAGATATTGTGGATTTCTGATGAACATTCTGTCGGATGGAAATGGAAAAAAGAAATTCCAAATATAGGTGGACGAAGAATTCCTTGGTTACCAGACTTTCTAAAAATTGTATTCGCACGAAATATTTTCCGTTCAAATAGTTCTTTCAGTCTGTTTGCTTCGTGGATTAGTAATTCGCAGAATATTTATGCTCCTTGGTTACATGAATACACACCTGGAAAAGTAAACGATTTTAAATTTGTAGAGGGTAATCACCCACACTGGATGTCTGTAAAAGGAGTTCATGCTTCATATCAGTTTGCAGTAAAAGATGATATAAACAATAAAGATATTACAAAAATGAGCAATATACACAATCAAAATAAAAAAATAGTAGTTTCAAATACCAATGAAAACGAAAATAAAATGAATAAAGACAAAATAGTTATGGTTCATTGGAATGGTCGTTTTGGAAATCGTGTTTTTAGTTATATGTTTGGAAAGCATTATGCAAATAAACATAATTTAGACTTTTATCTTCCAAGTGCATGGGAAGGAAACCGTTTATTTGTAAATTCAGGAGTAAAAACTATTACTAATGACAAATTGAGACTACAAGTGAATCAGTCAAAAAAACCAATGGATTCTATTGAATACCGCAAGACCGCAGTAAGAGACTACAATCAACGAGTCAATGATAATTTAATATATTTTAATCCAGATACACAATCTCAAAGTCAGCAAAAAAATGTATTTTTTGATAGTTTGTGCATTCACTCAGATGCTAATTTTCGTGAATATAATAAAGAACAAATTTTAAAATGGTTAGAATTCTCACCTGAGGTAAAAAACTTAGATATTTACAAAGAACTTGAAGATAAACAAGGTACTTATGATATTGCACATTTGCGAAGAGACGATATTTCAAACGCAAATTACAATCAACGAAATCAACAAGCATACAGTGTTATCAATAAACAAAGTTACATTAAGGCATTTCAAAAATTTGGATTTTGTTCTAGTTGTGTAGAGTGGACAACAGATGATTGGACTGGAAAATGGGGAGTTGGCAAACCTCAAATTAGAGGTGGTTGGAATTATCCTGTGGGATCAAAAGTTATTCCAGATATCATGTTTGATTGGTTACCTGATTTTCTGCGTTTGTATTTTGCCAGAACAATTTTCAGAGCAAATAGTAGTTTTAGTTGGGTAGCAGCTTTTTTAAGTCCAACTGCCAAAGTTTATAGTCCAGTATTAACGGAAAGAAAAACTTATCGTGGAGAGACAGACGAAGTTATGTTTGATTTTGTAGAAGGAAACGAACCACATTGGATGAATTTAAAAGGAAGTCATTGTGAATCAATAGAAATTCATTGATGAATAATATTTATCTATATGATATTAATTACATCAATGGGAGGATGTGCATCAACTAGTTTTATAGGTTGGGCTTCACGAAAAACTAACTGCAATTGTCCTTTAAATTCAGAAGGAATTAGGAAATCTGGACCGGGATCAAATCCAAAAGGTTTAAAGCACAGAATAAAACCTCCATCTCAAAATGACGCATTTCTTAAAAAAGAAAATTCTTTTGATAGAACAGATATAAACGAGGGACCAATTGAACGAGCAGTATTTTTATACGATAATCCTTATAGCATGGTGTTAAGTTTGTTCAGACGAAATATCGCAATGGGACATACAATCGCCGTTACTGGAAAACGACCAAATCATAAAAATCAGTTATCACATTTTTTAGACGAAGGAGTTGATACATTTGGAATGATTGAACAATTTGAGAATTGGACTAATCCAAAAAACAATAGAGGTTATCCAAGATTATTAATTAATTTTAATTATATGTGGGATAATTTGGAACTATTGTTTGGATTTATGGGAATTGATCCTGTTCATAAAAAAACATTCATGAGAAAACGTGAAAGAGTAAATAGAATGAGTTCTCTTTCTCAAGATGATAAAAAAAGAATACGATCAATATATCAGTCACTTGACGATAAAATGAAAGCATTACCCGGAGCAATGATAATATGAAAATAGTAATTTACGGATTATGTTTAAATAGAGATATTCGTAGGTGGTGGAAGGATAGACTTGCCGGCATTAGAAATATAAAAACAAAGTACGAAGTCGATATGAAGTTGTTCGTTGATCAAGATGGTTCATTGACAGACGAGGTCAGTGAAATCATTGGTAAAGATACTGAAGTAATTGATATTCGTAAGTTTTCAACAAAAGAACTTAGAAAACTTCCAAGATTTCAACAAGGATTTAATATTGGATACAAAGGAATGTGTTTGTTTTATTCGTCTGAGTTCATTCATTATTTGGATGATTATGATTACGGAATACGATTAGATGCCGATAGTATAATTGCTTCCAAGTTTGAAATAGATAATTTTATTGAATCAGGTAAATTATATGGGTATGTTCGTGATAAACAAGATAGTCACCGAGAAACCTGTGAAACATTACCTGCTGAAATCAAAAAATATGTAAAAGCACATAATGTACCAATAAAGTGCGATGAAAGTTCAATAAATTGTTGGAATTTTTACAATAATTTTAATATGTCTAAATTATCATTGTGGAGATCACCGGAGTATGTCAGTTACATGAATTATATAAATGCAAATGGTGGAATTCAACGACACAGATGGGGTGATAGTACAATACAAGCAAATGCAGTAAAAATGTTTTGTAATAAATCTGATATTGTGAAATTCGGTTTTGCATACGAACACAGATCACACGGATATAAAAATTACGAAGAAGTTTCTGATTCTACCGGAATAAAAGTAAAAAAACTCAAAAAATGAAGCAATTAAATACAAATACGATATGTGGAGCACCTGCTTCTTATCATTCATTAATTTCTAAATATTGTAATGTAGAATTTGATTATATCATAGAAGGAGGAAGTCGTGATTGTGTAGATGCAATAAAACTAAATTGGAGCAGTAGAAAAAAAGTATTTGCATTTGAGTGTAATCCAACTTGCTTAGACATTTGTAGAAAAAATTTAAATTTAAATGATATAAGTGAAACTGAGGTAGAATTAATTTCATCGGCAATTTATCATAAAGATACGACTATTGATTTTTTTTGTACAATAGATACACCCAAACCACCCTTTGGTAAAAACGCACCTAATTTAATTGATGTTGATGGAAAAAAAGCAAATATTGGAACATCTTCAATTTTTTCATTCAACGAAAAGTGGAATAAAATTCATACATCAAAAAAAGTTAATGTACCTGCTGTAAAACTTGATACTTTTATAGAAACTAAAAAATTACAAAACAAAAAATATATTCTGTGTTTAGATTTACAAGGAGCAGAATTTTACGCAATCAAGGGCAATGAGCAATATATTAAAAATTGTCAATTAATTGTTTTAGAGGGAGGAACACATCAGTATAAAGCACCCAACGAGTGCAAGATGCAGAATATAACTGCATTGCTTGATAAATATAATTTTATTCATGCAAATAAAAAAGGTGGTGGAGACGCAATCTTTGTTAAGAACATATTGTAAAATAAAACTATTTTATACTTATTATAATAAAAGTATGATTAGTTTTAAGCACAAATTTATTTTCATCCACGCACCCAAAACTGCGGGTAATGCAATCCAAAATGTATTACAGAAATATTCCGATGATGAAATAATAAATACATCATTCAAAGGTGGTGTGATGGATAAATTTGGTCTCAATAACTTTGCTGGTGGTAAACACGCAACTATTCGTCATTATTTACAAAATTGGAATAATGATTACGGAAACTTAAATGATTACACTATTACAGGATGTGTTAGAAACCCGTGGGATCGTGCTACCTCTTATTATTTTTATCTTGGAAATACCAAAATAGATTGTAGAAAATTTGAAAAAACGACAAATCAAATGTCAGCACAAACAAATTATTATTCAGTTGATGACAAAAATAAACTTAATTCCGTAATTAGTTATGAAAATATTCAGTCTGATTTTAATAAATTCTGTGATAAAGTTGGAATTCCAAAAGAAGAAATTCCAAAAGCAAATGTATCAAAAGAAAAAACAAAACATTATACTGAATATTTCAAAGAGTGTCCTGATGTAGATATCTTAGTAAGAAAAAAATTTGGAAAGGATATAAGTATGTTTGGGTATTGAGGAGTATCAAAATGGATGGTGATAATTTCGTTTTTTGTATTTATGGTTTTTTAAGAGATATGCGACCACATAAAGTGGATATGGGCTGCGTTAATAAGTTTGTCTATGTACCAAAAAGAAGATACGAAGATAACGAAAAAGAGATTACGAACGAAGAGTTGCAGAAAAGATTCGGTGAAAACTCTTACATAAAGGCTTACGACTATAATCCAAAATTTTTTAACGATGAAGTTAAAAAACTAAAAGTTTCAAAATTTAATAAGTCCTTTCAACAACCACAACGAATTTTATCTTTTTTTAATCATATTAAAAGGTCATTACTATTATTTAAAGATAATTGTAAATCACATGATGATGAAACTATAATTTATCTTTTTAGATCAGATATGGGAATTATTGATTACAACCACGCAAAAGCAACAGAACTTCTAAAAAATCACGATATAGTAATCGAGAAATTCACAGGAAACGGCTTAAGAGATTTTTGGTTTGTTTTAAAGAAAAAAAATATAGATGTTTTTATATCTTTGTACGACTCGTATAAGAAATATTTAGTAAATTTACAAAATAATGTTCAACCAAAACCACCAAGAGAAACTCCCGAGAGTATTTTAAATTTTCATTTACAACATAGTAAAATGAATGTAGGAGCATATCCATTAATAAAATTTGACTGGAGACACGTATGTAATGAATATTGTGGACATAATAAAGAAAACACAAAAATTTTAGGAGAAGAATAATGAAAACTGCAATATGTTATCGTGGTCATTATTACAGAAAGGGAGGTAAAGGTTCTAACTTTTTTTTATGTTATGAAAATCATAAAAGAATGTTGTTAGATTACTATCCAAATTCTGATATTTATTTTCACTCCCATTCAGTAAATTTAAATTTAGATTCTAAACTTGTTGATTTATTAAAACCAAAAAAATATTCTTTCAAAAAAACAACTTATATTAGTGATTCGTTTATAGAAACAAATAATCAAATAGATTTAGATGAAAATTACGATATTGTTTTAAATTTAAGATTTGATTTAATGTTCCAAAGACCTATTTTAGATTTTTTTATTGATAGCAGTAAATTTAATTTTACATGGGAAGAAAGAAAGCATTACAGAGTTTCATTGGGATATCATAAAGTGACCGATTTAATGTTTGCAATGAATACTGACTACATAAATCATTTTAATAATGCTTGTATAGATAGTAGATTTAATGGAGGTATTCGTGGTACTGGACATCATTTGTATCCTTTTTTGTGTGAAAGTATAGGTGAAGAAAATATAAATTTTATGGTGGACGATCACTATGATTCTAACACAGATGGTAAAAACAACAAATATTTGTTAATTAACAGGAATAGTTGATATGAAAATTGCAGTAATAATGTCAGGAATAATTAAAAGGTATAAGTACTTAGATGACTTAAACTTAATTTTTGGAAATACCTCCTTGCACGATTTTAAAGTATTCGGAAATTGCTTTGATTTTATAGGTCATCCAAAAAAATGTCGTGATAACCACGACTTTGGAAGTGACGAAATGGTTGATAAAGAACGGACTTCTAAATATTACACCGATATTCAATATGTGACCGGTAAATCATTTGTACCGTATGATGCAGAGGGATTCAGTAATCGAATAATTTCACAATGGGAAAATATAAAAGAAGGATTGTTACTTGCGGAAAAATATGAAAAGCAAAATAATTTTAATTTTGACTTGATAATAAGAGCAAGACCTGATATTTCAATAGAAGAACCAATTTTAATGGATATAATAGAAAAATCAGCGGTTGATAAAAAAATTTACTGGAGAAGTGATTGCGTGGTGGTAGGAGTCGCAGATAGAATGAAACAAATACTTAGATTGTCAGATCATTATTATGAGTATCACGAACTTCCTGTGTTTAAGCAAAAGACTAACGAGTGGTTAGCAAAAAATGTAAAAGGCAATCGTGTAAGAAGCAACGCAGAAAGTGAACGATTGCTTGATTACCATATAATAAATTTATTTGGTCGTGATGGTCAATGCAAATATCATTTAAAATTCAATGAAATATTAAGAAGTTAATTTACTTTATCTCAAACAACTTTTCATTGTCTAAACTTAAAACTCCATCATTTATTAAATCAAGATTGTGTAATTTTTCTTTTACCTTTTCACACACTTCTTCTTCTATCGTATTTGCTACAAATACAATTCTTTGAAGTGCTTTTGTTTTTGATCCGTCACGATGAACTCTTCCTAAACATTGCTTTAATATAATAGCACTATAACTTGGGGAGATAACTGCCATTCTTGCATACTTTCCATTGAGATCGTGCAAACTGATACCAGCACCTCCGGCTTGAGCATTGACAATAATTACACGTTTTTTGTCGTTTTGAAAAGCATCAATATTTGCTTGTCGTTCTTTTGGTTTATTTCGTCCATCAATAATACAATTAGTTTTTAATCGCTCTGCGAGTGCATCAATACTGTCTTTAAAGTTCATGAATAGTACGACACTCATTCCATTTTCTAATGCTTCTTCGGCAAGTTCTACAAACAAGGGAACTTTGATAAGTTCACATTTCTGTCTTGCTCTTAATTGAACTACGAGTTGATTTGCTTGTTTTTCTTTTGAGTTTTTGGCAAGTTTGTTGAGTTTTTCAAGTTCTGCTTTCATTTCAAAAAATATTTGAGTGATTTGTTGAGTATCAGTTTTATCCATATCATATGCAATACTGTGAACATCACATTCTGGAAATCCTGGTATATCATCTCTACGGAGACGTATACCACGATCAAGGAAAACATCTTTATGTAAACTTTTGAGTACATCTTTATCTCCATTGAAGGTATACCCAAATCGTCCTTGATAGCATCCGTTTCTACGCACCCAACTCCAAAAACTTGTGTTGTTATGTAAACCAAGAATATATCCCATTGCTCGCATATCCATAGGATTGATTGCAGATGTAGCACTTGCCATTAAAATTTTATACTTTTGGTCTTTGGCAAAAATACCAAGTTTACTATTCAGTGAAGTTTTGCCTTTGAGTTTATGACTTTCATCAAATATAATTAAGGTATCTTTGGGAACACAATATTCAAATATCTTTTTTCGTCTTCCACCTTTTTTTCCGTTGGAAAGCATTTTCCATGTTCCAATTGCTTTGCGATTTCCTGTACGAAGACTTTCGTAATTCACTACAAACTCAGGAACAATATTAAAATGATTTTCTGCAACACGCTTCCAACTTTCTTGAACTGCCTTTGGACATACTATACCAATTTTTAATCCAAGTTCACGTGCAGTTCCAATCGCAGAATATGTTTTACCTACTCCTGTATCACTTCCATCCATAGCAGAACCATGTGCTTCAATGCTAGCTGCTAGTTTCGCAACTGCGTCAATTTGCCAAGGATGTAAACCTTTTTTCTTTTTTATGTTGCGTTCGGGTAAATCACTTTCAAGAATTACTTCGACTTCAGGTACTTCTCCAATCAAATCTTCACGACTTGTTGCCCAATGACTAATAAACCAATCCTTTGTGTCTTTATTTTTGGATACTGAATATCCTTGCTTTTTCATGTAATCTGAATTGGTTTTCCAAAATGCCCAAAATCCAGAAGCAACCTCTGGATCAAGCAAGCATTGCTTTTTCCAACGATTTCCGTATTTTGTTAAAACCTTTTTGGGTTTTGTCCATGTTAATTTGTCTGCTAAATCCATTTTAATAGAAACTGCATATATATAAGTGAGTATTATACAACATTATGTGGAATCAAGTCAAACCAATAACATTGGAATTAAAGCAAATTAACGAGGACGGAACATACTTCTGGATAGAGTTTTACTCGTATGATTATGAATTAGTAAAAATAAAAGAAGCATATCATTATGATAATAAAGATAGGTTAATTGGGAAATATTGTAATGTGCTATCAGATAATAATAAATTTAATCCACATTATTTTGTAAGTAAATTCACAATACAAACTAGTCAGCAGCTTGTTGAATATTACGAAAATTCAAATTTGTTTATTGAGTATATTTTGTGACTTTTATTGACTTTCGGTAGAAAATTACATATCATAGTGTAATGAATAAAAATAATCGTTTGTTAAAATATTCGGATATCGTGCTCGTTCCTAAATTAAGCACTACCGAGAGTCGTGGTACTATTGATGTAAGTTGCAAATTTGGTAACCAATTATTTAATTTACCAATAGTTCCTGCGAACATGAAAACTGTAATTGACGAAGAACTTGCTAAAACATTATCTGATGCAAATTACTTTTATATTATGCACCGTTTCGGAATAAGCAATTATGAATTTGTTAAGAATGCAAACTCACAAAATCTTAAATGTATTTCAATTAGTGTTGGTGTAAAGCAATCTGATATTGATACATTGCAAAAAATTGCGGAAGATAATCTTCGTGTTGATTATATTACAATTGATATTGCACATGGTCATAGTGTTCTTATGAAAAATACTATTTCCGAAATCAAAAAAATATTTGGTAATAAAACATTTATCATTGCCGGCAATGTTGCAACATCAGATGCGGTGAACGAAATTACAGAATGGGGTGCTGATGCGATTAAAGTAGGAATTGGTCAAGGAAGTCCATGTACAACAAAAGATAAAACTGGATTTACCATGCCAATGTTTAGTTGTATGTTAGAGTGTGCGAAAAATGCCGACATTCCTTTAATAGCAGACGGTGGAGTAAAATGCAACGGAGATGTAGCAAAAGCAATGTGTGCGGGTGCTGATATGGTAATGGTTGGTGGTATGTTTGCAGAGTGTTTTGATTCTCCTGCTGAAAATATTACCAAGACATTACAAACAGGATTTTTTAAAAGTGAAGCATTCCGTCCAAAAAATTATTCACCAGAATACATAGATGTTTGTTATAAGAGATATTATGGAAGTGCGAGTGTATTCAATAAAGATCATAACAAAAACATTGAGGGTGTTTTACGAGAAGTTCCTTGTAATGAACTCACATATATTCAAAAACTTGACGAAATGCGAATGGATTTGCAAAGTAGTATTAGTTATGCAGGTGGTAATAACTTAAATTGTTTATTGAGTACTCAATATTTATTGGTATGACACAATACCAAAGAAATTTACTTGAAAATAATTTAAAAAAATTCAAATCGTTTATTGACTTCGTTAAATTCACATACAAATACGATATTGAGTTTGAACATGAAGAGTGGGAGGAATTCAGAGATAAATTTTTTGAGATAAAGCAAAATGGCTCAGTTGAAATTTTAGATGTAAAATTAGATAACTTTATTCTACCTAATTAAAAATGGAAAATAAATTCGTATTTTGTATATTTGGTTTTGTAAGGGGTGAACCGGAACACACATTTGATTTTGGTGCATACACTAAGTATATTTATTGCCCACGAATTAAATTTGAGAATGAACCGGAAATAACCAATGACAATAATTTCTATAATCGGTATGGTCATAAAAATTGCAATGTGAGGTTGTATGACAATTATGATAGAGGTAAATTTACAAAAGAGGTAAAAAATCTAAATGTTCCTTTGTTATCAAGTCCTTATAAAATACCACATGACGGAATATTTTCTTTTTTTGATCATGTAAGAAAAGTATTAGAATATTATATTTTTTCAGAACCTGACTCAAATGAGGATGATATAATCGTACTTATGAGAAGTGATATTTCTGTTGAAAGCATAGATTTGAATTCTATAAAAGAAACTCTAAACGAGTATGATGTTAAAGTTCAAGGTATGAATCGTGATGTGGTTGCGGATAAATATTTTTGCTTTAAACGAAAAAATATATCTACATTCATTAATTTATACAATTCATATAAAATATATTTATCAAATTTTTATCACAATAACTCTGTGGTAGGTAAAAAACCAAAACATACATTTCCCGAACATATATTTTGGTTTCATGTTACTCAAAATAATTTAAGAATTATGAACAAAGAAGAAGATCTTGTTTTTAAATTTAAGCACGTATGTAGTAAGTTTTGTAAACATAATTACAAAGAACCTCAAATTTTGAATCAAAAGAAAAAAAGAATTGCTATTTTATTGAAAGGTGCAGTAAGTATTAAAAGTGGTGTAATTAGAGGCATCGTAAAAGATGTCAATGATTATGTGAATTATTCTATTGTTAAAAATTCAATAAATGAGTATATCATAAAACCAAACTCAGCAGATTATGATTTCGATTTTTACATACATTGTTGGAACACAGACCTTGAAAAAGATTTGTGCGAATTGTATAATCCTGTAAAATATAAATTTGAAAAAAATGAACCTGTTTTAAAACCACATGAACATTATGGTGATCATGCAATGAGACAAATTTCACAAGCATATGCGATAAAAAGTGGAATAAATTTAATTGAATCTTCTGAAATAAATTATGAACAAATAATAATTTATCGTCCTGATGTTTTATTATGGAAAGAAATGAATTTAAAAAAATATGATCCATCCAAGATTTATGTAAATGCTCACCAACAACAACCAGCAGGTGGTGACTTTCATTTTGTAATGAATATGCAAAATGCAAGTTTTTTTAAAAACCTTGTTGACTCAATTGACGGAAATCCACCACAGGTGCACAAATGGATTAAAAACTATGTCTTTAATTTTATGAAAAAAGATTTGTTAATGGACGAAATTGTTCCACCAACACATCAAGAAGTTCTTCGTAAAATTTGTAAAGATAAAAAATTTATAGGTACATATTTAATGAATGAACATTTAATTAAAATGAATATTAAAATGGAAGATTTCATTTAAAATTTAATTTAGAAACATATATATAATAATGGAAACCCAACAAAATACAATGGAACAAGATCAAAAAGATTTCGGATTTACTTTAAACGGTAATGAGTACAAGTATAATGACTGCACAGATGAAGAAAAAGTTCTTGTGCAACAACTAAATGATTTACAAAATCAAATAGGTGAACTTGAATTCAAGCACAATCAAGTCAGTGGAGCAAAAAATCACTTTACAGATTTGCTTGTTAAAAGTATTGAGTCCAAAGATAGTAAAAAAGAAGAAGAAAGCAAAGAAGCAGTTGAGTCATAATTAGTTTTTGTAACTTGTATAATTAAGAATATATATTCTATTTATACAAAGAAAACTATTTTATGAATGGATCACCATAAACTTACGCAAAAACTAACTTCTTTACCTTTAAATCACGAAGATGACTTCCTTGTAGTGAGTCCTTCTTCGGAGACCACTCGTGTAAGTTTTAGTAAAGTTGATGAATATATACTAGATTCAAAAAAATACGAATTGAGTCAGTCTACTGGATTATCAGGAGATAAAGGTGAAAAAGGAATGTACGGAATACGAGGAGAATTCGGATTTCCTGGTAACTTTGGTGACGTTGGTTTAAAAGGATTCAAAGGAGCTAAAGGAGATAAAGGACTCCGTGGATACAAAGGATATACTGGTCAATCTGGATACAATGGACGTCAAGGAGAAATTGGTGATACCGCTGAAGATGGTCAAAAAGGACAAAAAGGACAAAAAGGAAATGTAGGTGCTACTGGTCAGAATGCAGAAAAAGGTGAAAATGGATTTAAAGGTACTAGAGGTTTTTTCGGAACAAATAAAATAGGAAGACCTGGAAATGTAGGAAGTCCTGGAAAAAAATATAAAGGATCAACTGGATACAAAGGATTCAAAGGAAAACCATCGTCAAGAAGAGGAGATAAAGGACAACGAGGACGGGTTGGTGAAGAATATCAATATTCAGATGTACGAAGATCATTTAAAAAATCAAATAATTCATCGTATCATCATGCACGGATGTTATCCTTTTTATTTTCAGTAAATAACTCAAGTAGTATTTCTATTACTACCAACACAGTATTAATGGAACAAATTAGAAACCGAAGATTCTTGGTATTTGAATTAACAAACGATCCAAGTAAATTAGTATCTCAAAAGTATTCCAATTTTTTCTTAGAAATTGATTTCGAACCATTCATATCATCTGGTGGAAGTCCTGTTATGACAAAATCTGCACCGATATACTGCAAACACCAAAATGAAATTGGAACAATATCATTTGATTGGTATAAAGATAATTCAAATAATTATCATATCAGTTTTTTTGGAATATTTACACCATCTAATCAAACAACTCAATTGCAAATAAAAACAATATACTCATTTTCTAGTTTACACATGAATAAAATTATTGCAGGTGAGTTCAAAAATTTGAGAATTTAAAATGAACGAAAAAAATAAATTAAGTTCTAATGATGAGTTTATATTGGTAAGTAAGCATAACGAATATAAAAAGATTAATCGTGATGATTTGATTTCACACTTTGAAAATGAGTTAATATTGTTAGAAAAAAGTTCCAGTGGAACTAAAGGAAATAAAGGACAAAAAGGAGAAAAAGGAAACACAGGAGCAACGGGTTTAAATGGATATCAAGGAATGACTGGCCAGTCTGGTCCATTTGGTGATTACGGTGAAGATGGTCAAAAAGGTCAAAAGGGTGAAGTTGGTGACGCAGGATTAAAAGGAAATATTGGATTAAAAGGGTTATTTGGAATCGATGGATCAAAAGGAAGTCGTGGTGACTTCGGTGATATTGGAGAAAAAGGATCAAAGGGTACTAAAGGTGAAATCGGAGAAAAAGGAGAAGATGGAGAAAAGGGATATGCAGGTTTATTGATAAAAGGAATTAAAGGAAGAAAAGGAGTAAAAGGACTCGGTAGACAAGGTACTGATGGAGAAAAAGGCCAAAAAGGAGAATCAGGAGAAACGGGTGAAATGGGAGAAAAAGGTTATTTGGGTTTCTCAAATAATATTATATTAGAAAGCACAGATTTAAATAGTGGTTCTTGGATTACCGAGAAAAGTAATGTAACATTACTTGGTATAAGAAGTGAATTGAATTCAGAATACAGTCGAAAAATTATTAAAATACGAAGAGGTCGTTATTATAATAGATTTATTTTATATAACACAACATATTGTGAAATCGGTACGCAACTGAATGATCCACTAAGAAACTGTTATAGTTCATTTAGTCATTTGATATATGATACCGTAAACGAAATAGAAATTCCTTTTTTTATACTTACAGAAGAATCAAACAAAATAAAAAGTGATGGAAGTGATAATACCCTAGTCACAGAAAATTTTATTGTATGTAGAATATTTTACGATGATACATCAAAAAAAATACCATTCTCAGTTTATGTAACCGACAAAATGTAAAATGGAAAATAATAAAGAAAACATTAATTCGGCTGATAAATTATGTGACGATCATGAATTTTTTATGATTGATGATAGTAATGTAATCAATAAAGTAAGTTCTAGTAAATTAAAAACTAATATTTTATCATCATTATCTTCTGTAAGTGGAGAAAAAGGTGAAAAAGGAGATGTAGGTGAATATGGAGATTCTGGTTTAATTGGTACAAAAGGATCAAAAGGATTACCTGGAGAAAGAGGAACATCTGGTGAAAAAGGTCGTAAAGGGCAAATAGGTGATTTTGGTGATTTTGGAGCTGTTGGTATAAAAGGTGATACTGGACAAAAAGGAAACTCAGGAATCAAAGGAGAAACAGGAAACAGAGGATTCCAAGGAAAAACTGGTGACAAAGGTGACAAAGGATCAAAAGGAAACCGTGGTTCATTTGGTGTAAGAGGGTTATCTGGACAAACACCTGCATTAGAACCAGAACAAGGTTCAAAAGGTGAACCGGGTGACGATGAATTTTATGCAAAACGTGGTGAACGTGGTAAAGTGGGTGACCGAGGAGATAAAGGTGAAAAAGGAAAAACAGGAAGACAAGGAAGTCGAGGTAGTCAAATCGGAGAATTAACTCATGCAGTATATGGAGCAAAAGTAGTTCGCAACTGGACAGACTTAAATATAACAAGTGGAAATTATGTTCATTTGTCGTATTTTAAAAAAGATGAAACATCTATTGCATATAAATATTTTAAATTAATTTTAGAATTACCTGATAATAGTAATTTAATGACTCCAACTTCTGATTTAAATATAAATTTAATGATACCAGGTGAAATAACAAACTATAAACCAATAATTGTGGGTCAATCACCTATAATTTGGATAAAAAACGAATTTGATACAGATGTAAGTCGTGTAGATAGAAAAACTAACAGAATACCTAGAGTTGTATACTTGGATTATCATTCTGACAAATCTAATTTAGGTGTTTATATTCCAACGAAAAATTCTGGTTATGTATCTGAAAACAAAATTAATTTAAAAATAAAAAAAATGTTAGGAACAAATGATATTTAAGCAAAGGAGATACAATTATGAAAAGATGGAGAAGAAATAAAAGAATAGAGACGAAACTACCGTTTGTAGAAATAAATGAAGAACTATCAAGTTTAAGTCAACGAGTTGATTGGGGACTTAAACAATTAAATGTTCCCGCAACTTGGAGTATTACCAAAGGAGAAGGGATTACTGCGATGGTAATTGATACAGGTCATCCTGTTCATCCTGACATCGGTGATAATGCAATTGAAGGAAAAAACTGTATTCCGGGTGAACCAATAGAAGACGAAAATGGTCATCAACTTCATTGTACAGGTATTATTTGTGCAAAAGATAATGAAACAGGAATGGTAGGTGTCGCACCCGAAGCAAAATGTATTTCAGTGAAAGCATTAGCAAAAAACGGAAGTGGTAGTTATCTTGGTTTAGGAGAAGCATTAGATTACGCAATTGAAATGAAACCTGATGTAGTAAGTATGAGTTTAGGTGGATCAACTCCATCTACGTTATTAGAAAGAAAAATTAAAAAATTGTATAACATGAATATTCCAGTGGTGTGTGCAGCCGGAAATACAGGTGAGGGTGGAGTAAACTGGCCAGCAGCGTTTGAAGAAACTATTGCGGTGGCTGCATATGACAAATACGGAAAAATTGCTTATTTTTCTTCTCGTGGTGAAAAAGTAGAATGGGCAGCTCCTGGTGTAAGAATTTATAGTACATATCTTAACAATGGATATGCAAGTTTAAGTGGTACAAGTATGGCTTGTCCTTTTATTACAGGTGTTATTTGCTTGATGCTTGCAAAGCATCGCAAGCAAGAGGAAGCAACTGGTATCAACGATTGTAAAACTATTTCACAGATACGCGAGCATCTTCTTAAATATACAAACGATAAAGGAGAAGTAGGTCGTGATAATTCATGGGGGTATGGAGTAATTGACGTTGAAAAACTTATTAAAGGTGAAGAACCGATAGAAGAACCCAAAGACGAAGAACCACCTGTGGAAGAACCAAAAGACGAAGAACCACCTGTGGAAGAACCAAAAGACGAAGAACCACCTGTGGAAGAACCAAAAGACGAAGAACCACCTGTTGAAGAACCACCTGTGGAAGAACCAAAAGACGAAGAACCACCTGCGGAAGAACCGAAACCACCGGTAAGTCCTCCTAAAAAGAAAAAGAAAAACACTTTATTCATAGTTTTAGGAATCGTAGTGGTAGGTGTTATTGTAGGAATTGCTTTGATGATGAATAACAAAGTAGAAATTCCAACACCACCATTTTTTGACGAAAATGGAAACATAGATTGGGATAAAAAGTACGAAGACGAAGTAAATTCTAAATAATGTGTCCACACTGCTTAGTTGTATTGCTTTTAAAGTTATTATCGGCAGTTGGTTTGTCGTGGGTTGCAGTAAAAGTATGGTGTAAAAACATAAAACTGCTTATTATAAAAAAGAAATAATTTGATACTTATCACTATGGAGAATGGTGACAAAATAATATTTCCTACTGATTATTTAAAGGCTGAATTCTTTGAAGAAAAACGAGGCAGAAAAGCATACGCATTTTGGGTAGTTGGTAACAGTGGAAGTGGTAAAAGTACTTTAGCAAAAGCAGTAGAAAAAATGCTTGCAGAAAGCAACTATTATGTTAAGTGCTTAGATGGTGATAATATGCGTAGTTCTATAAACTCTGATTTAGATTTAACAATAAAATCCAGAATTGAAAATGTAAGAAGAAGTGCCGAAATATCAAAAATGTTTTTAGAAAATGGAACAAGTACAATAAACTGTTTTATTTCTCCAACAAATTCAAGTCGTAAATATGCAAAAAAAATACTTGGTGAAAAATTCAAATTAATTTATATCAAAGCATCGCACGATGAAGTAAAAAAAAGAGATGTCAAAGGATTATACAAAAAAGATTCTAAAAAAATGAATAAATCGTTGAGTATATTTGAAACACCAAATGATCCTGACTTGATAATTGATACAACAGGTAAAACAATAAAATATTCTGCGAATATATTATTTAACTTTATAATAAATCAACCCATCTAATATTTATATCAGAGATGAAAAAATGTAATTTAACACAATTAGAAGAACTAGAATCAGAAAGTATTCATGTATTGCGAGAAGCAGCTGCACAATTTTCAAATGCAACATTACTATTCAGTGGTGGTAAAGATAGTTTGGTTTGTTTGCATTTGATTGCAAAAGCATTTTATCCAGCAAACTCACCGTTTACTGCTCTTCATGTAGATACAGGACATAATTTTCCTGCGGTAATGAAATTTCGTGATGAAGTTTTAAAAAAATACAATGTAAAGTTATTTGATCGTAAAGTTGAAGATGCAATAGCAGAAGGACTTGTGCAAGACGAAACCGGTATCGGAGCAACAAGAAACGAATTACAAATTCCAGTGCTACTTGATGCTATCGAAAATCACAAATTTGATGTTTGCTTGGGTGGAGCAAGAAGAGACGAAGAAAAAGCAAGAGCAAAAGAACGATTTTTTTCACATCGTGATGACTTCGGTCAATGGGACCCAAAAAATCAAAGACCTGAAATTTGGGATTTATACAACGGAAGAAAATCACAAGGTGAACACTTTCGTGTATTTCCGATAAGTAATTGGACCGAGTTAGATGTTTGGAATTACATTAAACATGAAGAAATTCCACTTCCGGATTTGTATTTCTCACACGAAAGAAAATGCTATAAGCGAGATGGTATATGGTATGCTTATTTTGATTATATACAACTCAAAAAAGATGAAAAAGTAGAAAAAAAGAAAGTTAGATTTAGGTCAATCGGAGATACAACTTGCACAGGTGCTTGCGAAAGTGAAGCAAATACCATAGATGACATAATAGCAGAAGTAGCAAGTGCAACTACAACTGAACGTGGAACACGTGGAGATGATAAAAAATCTGAAACGAGTATGGAAGACCGCAAACAACAAGGATATTTCTAAAATGAGTAAAAATAACAAAAAGCATACTCCAACTCCGACAATTCATCATACAATTGAATTGTTGAGATTATCAACGGCAGGAAGTGTTGATGATGGAAAAAGCACGTTAATTGGTCGATTATTATACGATAGCAAAAGTGTAATGAAAGATCAATACGAAGCAATTCGTGCTACAAGTAAAAAGAAAGGTGAAGAAGAAGTAAATCTTGCTTATTTGACAGATGGACTTAAAAGTGAACGAGAACAAGGAATTACAATTGATGTAGCATATCGTTATTTTAATACACCAAATCGTAAGTTTATTATTTCAGATACACCAGGTCATGTTCAATATACACGTAATATGATTACAGGTGCAAGTAAAAGTAATGTAGCAATTATTTTAGTGGATGCACGAAAAGGAATTTCCGAACAAACAAAAAGGCATTCGTTTATTGCAAGTTTATTGAAAATACCTCATGTCATATATGCGGTAAACAAAATGGACTTGATAAATTATGATCAAGAAAAATACAACACAATTCGTAATGAATTAAAAGAGTTTAGTGCAAAACTTCGTTGTAACGATATTCGTTTTATTCCTATTTCGGCATTAAAAGGTGACAATGTTACAACCAAGAGTCAAAAAACAAAATGGTACAAAGGAGGTCATTTGCTTGGAATGCTTGAAAACATTGAAATTTTCTCAGACAATAATTTGTTAGACGCACGTTTTGATATTCAAACTGTTATACGTCCACATTCTGATGAATGGCATGATTTTCGTGGATATGCAGGAAAAATTTTAAGTGGTAGATTTGAAAAAGGGCAAAAAGTTCAAGTTCTTCCGAGTGGATTTGAAACTCGCATCAAAGATATGCGTATTTACAAAGATGAAATTATTGAAGCTTGTACTCCAACAAGTGTCGTAATGCAACTTGAAGATGATATAGATGCAGGTCGTGGTGATATGATTGCACGAATTGATAATCTTCCGAAAACTTCACAAAATTTTGATGCAATGATTTGCTGGATGTCTGAAAACCAAATGCTTCCTCGTAAAAAATATATTTTAAAACACGGAAGCAACGAAGTAACTGCTATGATAATTAAAAAAGTGTATACGTTAGATGTAAATACTTTCAGTAAAGCAGAAGATCAAACATTGCAAGTTGGATTAAATGATATCGCAAGAATTACAATTAAAACAAGTAAACCTATAAATTTTGATTCATTTGAAACTAATCGTGCCAACGGAAATTTTATTTTAATTGATGCTCAGACCAACGAAACAATTGCCGCTGGAATGATAAAATAGGAAAAAAATGGAAGATGCAACACCAACCCCAAAGATACACAATTCTCAATTAGCAGAAACTGAGAGTTTATCTATAAGAAATACAAAAAATATTCATTCTTCATCAATTCAAAAAGTGATTGTAACAGGAGTAACTGGCCAAGACGGAAGTCACATGGTTGATTACCTTTTAAAAAATACAAACGCAATGGTATATGGTACAGTAAGAAGATTGAGTGTAACGAATCATATTAATATTAACCATCTTAAAAATGAACCAAGATTTCAATTAATCAATCTTGATTTAACAGATGATTATAGTATTCGTGATGCAGTAGTTGGTATTAAACCAGATTACTTTCTTAATTTTGCAGCCCAAAGTTTCGTTGACGGATCATGGGATTATCCAATACAAACATGGGAAACTGATTCAACTGCGGTTCTTCATATGCTTGAAAGTATTCGTAAGTTCGCACCGAGTTGCAGATTTTACAACGCAGGATCAAGTGAAGAATTTGGTGATGTTATCACAGACCCACAAGATGAAACACATCCACTTCGTCCACAAAGTCCATACGGAGCTGCTAAAGCATCTGCTCGTCAATTGGTTCGTGTTTATCGTGAGTCGTATGATTTATATGCAGTACAAGGGTGGTTATTTAATCACGAAGGAACTCGCAGAGGTAAAGAATTTGTAACTCGTAAAATATCACATGGCATAGCAAAAATTAAACACGCAATTGAAAACGGAGACGAAATTCCTGTGCTTCGTCTTGGCAACATGGATGCAAAACGAGATTGGACAGATGCAGAGGATTTTATGTCGGGAGTTTGGTTGATGATGAATCAAGATGCTCCAAAAAATTACGTATTTGCAAGTGGTAAAATGAACACTGTTCGTGAGTTTATACAAGAAACTTTAAAAGTTGCTAACATTGATTATATAAAAGTCGGTAAAGATGACCAAGAAAAATTTGTGACCAAAGATGACAATGACTTGATTGTAGAAATTGATCCTAAATTTTATCGTCCTGCGGAAGTGCATAAACTTCGTGGTGATTGTTCACTTGCTGAAAAAGAACTTGGTTGGACACGTGTAGGTGATTTCAAGTCTCTTGTAGAAAAAATGTACAAAAACGACTACGATTTATTAAAGTAAAATGAATACCTCGAAAATATATGTAGCCGGTTCATCCGGAATGGTCGGATCGGCGGTTGTTAGAAAATTACAATCTGAAAACTATAATAATATAGTAACCTCACGAAGTAAGAATTTAGATTGTAGAAACCAAGCAGATGTAGATTCTTTTTTTGCAAAACATAAATTTGATGTAGTTGTAATCGCAGCCGCAAAAGTTGGTGGTATTCTTGCAAACAATGATTTTCGTGGTGACTTTATTTACGATAATCTTCAAATTCAAACGAATTTAATTCATAGTGCTAAAGTTCATAACGTAAAAAAATTAATTTTCCTTGGTTCATCTTGCATATATCCAAAATCAGCACCTCAACCAATTAAAGAGGAGTATTTATTAACTTCAGAACTTGAGTACACAAATGAACCATATGCTATTGCTAAAATAGCAGGATTAAAAATGTGTGAAAGTTATTTCAAGCAATATAATAGTAATTTTTATTCGTTGATGCCTTGTAATTTATATGGATATAATGATAACTTTGATTTAAAATCAAGTCATGTTTTACCTGCATTAATTCGTAAATTTCATGAAGCAAAATTGAATAACGATGCAGAAGTAATAATGTGGGGAACGGGAAAACCAAGACGAGAGTTTATGTTCGCAGACGATCTCGCTGATACAATAGAACATTGTATTAAAAATATAAATGCAGACCAAGTGTATGTTAATAATAAAAGTTGTCTCAATTTCGGAAGTGGAGAAGACATTGAAATTAAAGAACTTGCTTTGAAAATTAAAGATGTAGTTGGATATAAAGGTAAAATAGTACATGATACAAACAAACCAGATGGGACAATGAAAAAACTTATGGATGTAAGTTTTGCAAATTCATTGGGATTAAAAACAAAAGTATCTTTAGATGAAGGATTGAAAAAAACATATTCATGGTTTTTGAGGAATAATTAAATGAAAAATACTGTAATTGTAACGGGTGGTCTTGGATACATCGGTAGTCATACCGTTGTGGAACTTTTAAATGCAAACTATGATGTAGTGGTTGCAGACAATTTGTCAAATTCTTCAGAAAAAGTAATTGACGGAATTCAAAAAATCACAGGTAAATCAATAGAATTCGTAAATCTTGATATTCGTGATTATTTCAAATTAGAATCTTTGCTTGGATTTTATCAACTAAGTACGGTAGGAGTAATTCATTTCGCTGCTTGTAAAAGTGTCGGAGAAAGTATGAAAGAACCAAGCAAGTATTATGATAACAATGTTACAGGTACAAACAATTTGCTTAAAGCAATGAAACGATATAATGCTGATAATTTAGTGTTTAGTAGCAGTTGCACCGTTTATGGTCAAGCAGATGATTTGCCTGTAACAGAGCAAACTCCACAAAAACCTGCGGAAAGTGTTTATGGTCGTACCAAGCAAATTTGTGAGCAAATGATAAAAGATTTTCACGCAGAACACAATTACAATTCTGTGCTTCTTCGTTATTTCAATCCAATCGGCGCACATGAATCTGCTTTGATCGGCGAATTACCAAATGGTACACCAGATAATTTACTTCCGTATGTAGCACAAACTGCAGCGGGCCAACGTAAACTTTTTACTGTGTTTGGAGAAGATTACGATACAGAGGATGGAACTTGTGTTCGTGATTATCTTCATGTAGTCGATTTAGCAAAAGCACACGTTGTAGCTATGGAAAAAAACACTGAGAAAAATTTACAAGCAGAACCTGTAAATTTAGGAACTGGTAAAGGATATTCAGTTAAACAAGTTCTTGAAGCATTTGAAACAGAAAATAATATCAAAGTAAACACACACTACGGAAATCGCAGAAAAGGTGATGTAGAAGCAATTTATGCTGATCCAAGTTACGCATTTGAACTTTTAAAATGGAAAGCAACTCTTGGATTAAAAGAAATGGTAAAATCTGTATGGAATTGGCAAAAAACATTAACTAAAAAATGTAATGGAAAAAAGTGCGGTTGTAGTTCTAATAAAAAATGAGAAAACTAATTTGTATTTACACTTGCGAAAAAGATAAAAAATCTTTGTGTAATTTTAAGCAAACAAATTTATACAACAAATTACAAAATGATAAAAACACAAAGATAATAGAAGTATATGCAGGAATCAATAAAACACAAATATTAGAAAATAAACTATTATTAAAGTGCGAAGAAGATTATGCAAATTTATCAATCAAAACATTTAAAATGATTTCAAAGTGTGTAAAGCATTTTGATTTTGATGTTTTGATAAAGATTGATTGTAACATATTAGAATATCAAAATTCATATGGATTGAATCTGAATATAAAACAACAAATATATAATGAAACTTATATATTAAATACCATAAAATCTGATTACATAAATTGTGAATATGGTGGATCAGCAGTTTCTTTTGTTAATGATACATCTACATTAAAAACTTGGGCAAATCGCAAAAAACTAAAATTGCATTATAAAAGGGTGAATTATTTTGATTTTCCGTTTTTTTGTGGAAAATTTTATTTTTTAAGTAAAAACTTTTGCGAAAAAATTATTAATAAGGGAAAACAAGATAATATTTTTTTTAATGAAAACCTTGGACCTGCGGAAGATGTTTATATTGGATATGTTCTAAACAAAAACATTACCCTAAACGATAAAATAAAAATATTCAGTTCTTATCTTGCATTTAATGATTTAAATAATGAATTTACGAAAAAACTTAAAAATACAATTGAGCAATACAAACAAAAACAGAATTTTGAAATGGAGCATTGTGTAACATGAACACAAAACTGAAAAATGGAATAAGTTTAATAACCTGTTGCATGGATCGTTATGAAAACTTAATTTCTTCACTTGAATCATGGTTACCGATAAAAGAAATAAATGAAATAATAATTGTAAACTGGAATTCCGAAAAATTTGATTGGGATGCAATAAATAAACTTGATAAACAAAATAGAGTTAAATGCGTAAATGTTACGAACGAAAAATATTGGATTTTAACTCATGCGTATAATCTTGCATCTGAATTTTTAACTTATGACAAACTATTGAAAATTGATTGCGATGTAAAATTAAATTCTGACTTTTTAGTTAATCATAAACTTAACTCAGATATATTTTTTCGCGGAAATTATAGAACCATAAAAAATAAAAAAGATTTTCATTTAAATGGACAGTTTTTTTGCGAAACAAATGACTATAAAAAAGTAAACGGTTTCAATGAAAATATATTAACATACGGATATGATGACGAGGATTTATATTCAAGACTTAGAACACATAAAAAAGAAGTTAATATAAATGAAGAATATTTGATCCATCAATCGCATGATCATCGGCAGAAAAATTCAATCGAATGTTTGTATAATCATAAACTTGAAATGATATTGAATATGCTCGATACTGATGAACAAAAAATGACATATAGAAATGAACTTTTTTGTAAACATATCAAATGGAATTCAAACTCTAAAAAAAGTAAATGGAATATTAATGAAGTTAAATACCAACATTATATATGCGAACGAATTTCACCTGAAATTGTATTCATGGACTATAATAAGTTGAATATAAAAATTGATTCTGTGCATATCAAAAAGTTCTATTATAATTTAAAAAAGTGGAAATTTTCAAAAATGAATTGTTTATACGATGATTTTTTTGACGAGCAAAAATTTAAAGAAGAATTAAAACAAAAAATAGATTACGTAAATTGAAATAATTATTATAATATCAATATTTATAATCATAAAACTATACCGGAGATAAAAATGAGTTTAAATTACACAGCAAATACAGATTTTAATGGTGACGGAAATTTCTCGGAATGTGAACTTGACGCATCGTGGGCAACCTTACAGGTTAAAAAACTTTTAGAAACAAGTGGAAGTACAACTATTGAAATAGGTGGAACTTCGTTTAATGTAACAAATAATGACACTTTTTTAGAGGCAGTAAAAGCAATGGTTGCATTAAATGTCTCAGCAAGTATTGCAAGCGACGGATGTGCAGTTGTGAGTAGTTTACCAGTATCAATTTCACTTGGTGACCTTAGATTGGATGAAGTATTAGGTTATTGGAGAATGAACGAAGCTGGTCCTGATTATGATAGTAGTCTTGGCAAACCTTCTATAGTATGGCCATTACACGATTCTTCTACAAACGATTCTGACATCATTGCAACCAAGCCAGGATTTGATCGTGCAAATGTGCAAAATAAGTATGGACTCGGTTTGATGAATTGGTCATCTTTTACGATTTCAGATTCGAGTGGTCATATATTCAGTAATTCGGGTGATTGGACATTTCACGCAAAACTATTTGTAACAAAGGGTTTAAATTTTCAGATCCACAAGGAAGATTTTTATATTCCTTTCATGTATGACAGTATTTATATAAATAAAATTGGTGATCATAATTTAAAAGTTCTTAAATTTCCAGATGCAGGAAATACAAATATGTTCGATGGAACATTTATTGATTTGTTTTTAAGAAAACGTGGACAATATTTTTCAATAGATGTAATTGATAGTTCGGGTGAGTTAAAAAGCTTCGGAGAGGTTGAAATAACAGGAGATTTTTTCAGTAACCCAACTGCTGATATTTTAATAAAAGGTGTCAAGGCAAACGCAGACTCAAATGTGAGACAGAATTGGAAAATGGTTTGGTTTAGTGAAGTTTATGTACTTGGAAGGTATGTTGAAAATTTAAGTGCTAACTTTTATAGTCCACTGCAACTTAGGTTGGTCTATGATGAATCTTCCACAACAGTTGCTGATAATGTTTTAACGGATGATACTACAAATAAATCTGCTACTTTTGTAGGTGGGTATAACCCACGAACTCAAGGAAATGTAGGTCCAACCGGGAATAATTCTTATGTTGCATTAGCATCAGGTGCTGATAATTATTTTAAATATGATGACTTTGACTTTACGAAAGATTTTACTTTTTCTTTTTGGTTTAGACCGTGGGGAGGGAAGATCAAAGGATTTTTTAAGATAGTATCCGGAAATAATCATTTTAAAATTAATCTTATTTCAGAAAATAAAGCATATTTGTTTTTTAATAATGATGCTACGAGTACAAGTTGGGTCAAATCTGGAAATATACCAAAGTTGAATGACAGTTGGCATCATTTTTCACTTATTATGTCAAATGGTCGTCTTTCATTCTATATTGATGGTGACGTTATCAAAGAGGGTATAGGATTAATGTACCACTCCGGTGGTGAAACAAGAAAATCTACATCACCTGCAGCGGGAATGACAAACTGTTCAGTCTTGATTGGAAACGATGCGGATACACCTGGTACAGAACTAACCGATATCTCACATATAATAGGTGGGGTAATGCGTATAAACAATGATTACGATGACAGAGGAGGTGTGACAGAATCGGACGCAACACTCCAGGCATTAATAGATGGGTCTTATTTTGCATGAGAACCGGTTATGAGAATATCACATAAGCATAAATTTATATTTATATCAATTCCAAAGACAGCAAGCACGGTAATCAGATATGTAATTCATAAAAAATCTGATATAATAAGTGTTGATAATGTAGATTCATTTTTATATCACCACGTAACTGCTCAAAAGTTAAAAACATATTTTGAAAAACAAAACTGGAATTGGCGAGAGTACCATAAATTTACAGTAGTTCGTAATCCATTTGCAAGAGCAGTTTCACAATATTTTTATTGGATGAAAATTGCAAGTTTAACTCCGTCTGAGCACTGGAAAAATGGTGATTTTTATGATGAAGAATTTTATAAGAATTGCAAACTTGTTGAAAAAAAAGCAAAGAATTTTAAGGAGTTTGTAATAAAATTTCCACACTTTTTAGACGAACCTCAGTGTAATTGGACTACACCTGATATGAATTCTTATCTTAAACAAGAGAACTTGAAAAATGATTATGAATTAGTTTGTCAAAAAATTAATTTAAAAATTGAAGACTTACCTGACTTGAATAAAACTGATCATAAGCATTATGTTGAGTATTATGATACAGAGTCATATAAAATTGTTGCTGAAAAATATAAAAAAGATATTGAATATTTTAATTATGAGTTTAATGATGGTGCGGGTCTATTTTTAAAACTAGACTTGGAACATAAAGAAAAGGAAGTAAATGTATCAAACCAAAAAAAATACAAGAGTGGTTATAGTTTGGTAACTTGTTCGATGAACCGAACAAAATATTTGCTTGAGACGATTCAAACATGGAACGAAATACAGGAACTCAATGAAATTATTGTGGTTGATTATAGTTCTGATAAACCAATTTTAGAATTTGATTTACCAAAACCAAAATTTGGAAAAAAAATAATTTTAGTGAGAGTACACAATGAAAAGAATTGGGTGTTAACTCATGCATATAATCTTGGTATATCGTTTGTTCAATATGATAAATTACTAAAGATTGATTCAGATATTAAATTATCAAAAGATTATATAAGATCTCATCCGCTTGATAAAAATAAATTTTATAGTGGAAACTGGCAAAATGCAAGAAACGAAAATGAAATTCATTTTAATGGTCAACTTATGTGCAATACGACTGATTTTTTTGCCGTAGGTGGATATAATGAACGAATTACGACATATGGATATGATGATACGGACTTGCATGAACGACTTGAGAAGTTTCTGAACACGAAAACACTAAAATTAAATTATGATAAAATGGATCACATTGAAAGTAGTTCTGAACTCCGTGTAAAAAATCAGAATATTAATGTGAAAGAAAGATTTGCAATATCAGACTTATTCAAAGATCAAAAAATTGAGCAAGAAATAGTTGATGAATTGATTTGGGTACCGTTTCCTGATACGGGAGAAGATTTAAGACTTTTTCTTGAAACTCAGATTAATAGAATTAGATGTGAAAAAGAACCTTGGAGTGCAAATGATTCTAGGATAAAATGGAAAATAACAAAAGATAATAATATTCATAATGTCATTCGTGAGTCAACGAAAAATAAGTCTTCTGTAATCTATTGGCCAGATCTTATACTGAAATATAAAGAAAAAATAAAATCTAGTCATAAGTTTTTATTTGTAAATGTTGATAAAGACGTGTACCAACCTGGATTAACTGATCAAACTAATGAACTTAGATTTTATTTTAAAATTGCATTTGTATTAAATTTAAAATTAATTGCACCTTCTACGCACTTGGCTCCAGAACACAATGCCGGAAAAAAAATACAAAATATATTTTCTAATTATTATGATAAAAATTCAATCACAATTGGTGGAAGTTCTGCCGAGTTGGTTGAAAATTCAAATGGAATAAAAGAAGAAGAGATTTTTGTAATTAATCCTTTATCTTTTGAAGATATAACTCAACTTCGTCAATTTGATTATTTTAAAAACATTCTAGTCGAGTTTAAATATAATCGTAAGTGGGTAGAGTTTGCTAAAAAAATAATAAACGAAAATAAAATTGAAGGGTGCATTCATATAAGACGTGGAGACAGATTGAGAGATGGTTTTCCGTTTTTAGAACTTAGTCCGGATGATTGGGACTTGGCAACAAGACCACGAAATATTTGTAGTTTACTAAAAAATACAAATGCTCCCAAGAATATCTATGTAATGACTGATATGAAATCAGATGATCCTGTATTATTGGAATATAGAAAAATTACTGAATATAATTTTAAGTTTTTGTACGACTTTGATAATTTGATTGATATTAAAAAAGATAACAATTACAATGTTTTTATTATAGAATTGTGTATTTCTGAATTTTCTAATTACAAAAAAGACAAAATGGAAGTAGGTGAATATTTTAAAAAACTAAATGATAAATAGATAATATTTATGAGTGTCATGGATGTAAATAATAAAATGCAATTTGCATTGAAACCATACAATGGACTTGGAAACCGTTTTAGAGTTTTGGCGTCGGGAGTTGTTCTTGCAAAGCATTTTGATTCGCAATTAAAATTAAATTGGACATCAACCCGTGGGTTTGATGAAACACCACTTGAAGAATTGGTTGATGTTGATTACTTTATGTCAAAGTACGATGTAAAACTAATTTCAAATACTGAGTATGAAAATGCTGAGAAATCCTGTGTGTTACTTCATAAAAAATTTAATGATGTACATGAGCAACATTCACAAACTCATAATAAAGAAATAAGTAATTCAGAAAAACAAAAAAGACCTGTTTACATAAATGATTTTTTTTCAAAAAAGTGGAATAAAGTTGCAGTAAGAACAAGTTCAAATTTATTAAATGTATTTCAACCCGAAGTAGATTCAATAATACCAGAGGCATGGGTATTATATTCAAATATAATCAAGGAAATTAAACCTTCTAAAAAAGTTTTAAGTATGTCATCACAAACATTTAAAAAGTTTAGTGACAATGTTCTTGGTGTGCATATTAGAAGAGGGGATGCAACTAACACCGATTTTTATTCAGAACATAAAAACAAATATAGTTCTGATGTAAGCAAGTATATCAAAAGAACAAAAGAATTACTTAATTCAAAGTATAAAAAAGTTTTTGTTGCAACAGATTGTAAAGACTCATTAGAGTTGTTTAAAAAAACTTTCAATGACAAATGTATAACATACGAAAAAAATTTTAATGAAAGTGTATGGCATAAACAAAAACAAGGACAACTTGATGCCCGTGTAGAACAACATCTTTTAAGTTGTACGGATTATCTACTTACATCCGAGTGGAGTACATTTTCCGATTTCGCAAAAAATTATTCAGATTTGACATCTGAAATTGTTTAATCAATAATACTTATTATAATGATGGATATGATATTTTATATAGTAATTGGAATGTTTATTGGTTGGAATTTACCTCAACCAGTATATGCAAAGTTTATTCAAGATAAAGTTCTTACATTCGTAAGAAATTTGGTAAATACAAAAAAGTAATAAATTAAAGTATTTCAGTTTAAATTAATTCCGATGGAAACATTATGTTATATCGTTGTGGGTATGTTTGTGGAGCATTTTCTTGGTATTGCAGGTAAAATTACAGAAATTACCTACAACTACATCAAAAGAAAATTATAAAAACCACTTGACATTTTCAAAACAATATATTATATTTATATCTTACTTGTTCATTGATAGTCAAATTTCTGTTGGGGGTATTCTGGATTCGATTTGTATTTGGATGTCCAAACTGCACGTGAAGGATAATACTCGGCCTTCTCAAAATGTATTAAATTGTTTAAATGGCGAAGATACATTCGTTGC
>MDTC01040691.1_pt1 | contig 31688 bp, 28 predicted proteins | sample 811181 | NCBI WGS metagenome assembly MDTC01 (sample SAMN05326644, study PRJNA326480) | marine metagenome | isolation source: seawater | place: Pacific Ocean: North | collected 2011
CCGTGAGCTGGTTGGATCGCGATGCCGAGCGGGCCGTCGTCCGAGTGCGCCGGGCGAGTCGCGACGGGCGGGTCGGGGAACCCCTCGACCTCGGGTTCACGGGCGCCGACCGCGCATCCGGCTTCCCGGCCCTCGCCCGCTACGACGACTGGCTGGGCGTGGTGTGGACGGTCCCCGAGGTGGGCCTCGAGGCCCGTCGGGTCCCGCTGGCCGCCCTGCCGCCCGTCACCGCAAGGCCGACTCCGGATGATGCCATTCCGACCGCATCCCCCTCCACGATCCCGCTGGCCGACTACCGACCCGATCGGCTCGATGGCGGCGGCGAGGTGGACTTCGCGGGCCTCGCCGGCCGGCCGGTGCTCGTCAACCTGTGGGCGACGTGGTGTGCGCCGTGCATGGCGGAGTTGCCAGAGCTCCTCGCGCTGCACCGGACATGGAGCCCGCGCGGCCTCGAGGTGGTGTCGGTCGCCATCGACGACAACGCGGCGCGCGCTCGCATCGTCACGGCCAAGCGCGGCATGACGTGGACGCACGCCGTCGACGGGAGTGCCCGGGCGGCACGGGTGTTCGGCACCGATCAGCTGCCGACGACGATCCTCTACGCGCCGGACGGCGCCGTCCTGTGGTCCAAGCGCGGCGCGCTCGACGCCGACGAGTCCGGTCTCGACGCTGTGCTCCGCCGCGTGACGGGGACGGGAGGTCGTTGATGCGTTTGTCCTGCAGCGGGTCGCGCGAAGTGCGCCCTTCCGCCTTATAGTGGCGGAGTTCGATCATCTGGACCTCCACGGGAGCAAGCCATGAGCCACCCTGACCCTCCATTCGCTAGTCGGCGCCGATTTCTGCAGTCTGCCGCTGCAGCGGCCGGGCTCATTGCCCTCCCTGGTTGGGCCACTGCCGCCCTGCCGCCCGCCCAGGACGAGTGGGATCTCGTCATCGAGCGCACCCGGCGCCCCATCGCTCAGGGCCGGGGCCGCTTGATCACGGTGAACGGCCAGTACCCCGGCCCCCTCGTTCGCCTGCGCGAGGGCTCCGAGGCGGTGCTGCGGGTACGCAACACCCTGGACGAGTGGTCCTCGATCCACTGGCACGGCCTGCTGCTTCCTCCCGGCATGGACGGCGTTCCCGGGGTCAGCTTCGCCGGCATTCCTCCGGGCGAGACGTTCGAGTATCGCTTCCCGGTCCGCCAGAGCGGGACCTACTGGTACCACAGCCACTCCGGCCTCCAGGAGCAGCTCGGGCTGGCCGGGCCGCTCGTGATCGACGGCAAGGCCGAGCTGGAGCCCTTCGACCGGGAGCTCGTGGTCATGCTCACCGACTGGACGTTCCGAGATCCGGCTCGGATCATGGCGATCCTCAAGAAGAACGCCGGCTACTTCAACTTCCAGAAGCGGACGGTCATCGATGCGCTGACGGGGCGTGACGGCATGGGGCTGGCGGACACGGCTCGCTGGGGCCGGATGCGCATGGATCCGACGGATCTGTCGGACGTCACAGGGGCGACGTATCACTACCTGATCAACGGTCACACCTCGGTGGCGCCGTGGACGGGCTTGTTCGTGCCTGGTGAGCGCGTGCGCCTGCGGGTGATCAACGCGGGGGCAATGACCTACTTCGACCTGCGCATCCCCGGGCTGCCCATGCGGGTGGTCTCGGCGGATGGCGTCGAGGTTCGGCCCGTAGAGGTGGACGAGCTTCGCATCGCGGTCGCCGAGACCTATGACGTCATCATCGAGCCCAAGGACCAAGCGTACACGCTCTACGCCGAGACCATGGACCGGAGCGGTCACGTCCACGCGACCCTGGCTCCGAAGGCCGGAATGGTCGCCGATGTCCCGAGACGAAGGCGGCGTCCTCTGCTCTCGATGGCGGACATGGGGATGTCCATGGACGGCATGGGCGGCATGGACGGCATGGACGGCATGGACGGCACGGCTGGGGTTGAACGCGGTCCCCACGGGGCGTCGCTGCCAGTTCCACACGCCGGCCAAGGTATGGCAATTGCTCCGCCAGCCGACCTGAGGGGCGCCACGTACATGCAGCGGAGCGCGGCCAAGGGGATCGATCCGGCCGACCTGTCCAGCTTGGGTGCCGTGCCTCCCCACGGCCCCGAAGCGCACGGCCCGACCAACCAGACGGTGGCCCAGCAACCCCGTCGTCGACTGGCGGAGCGGCCTCTCGGGCTGGACGACGTGCCGTGGCGAGTGCTGTGCTACGCCGATCTCGAGGCACGAGAGGTTCGCCCGGATCCGGGACCCGTCTCTCGTGACATCGAGATCCACCTGACCGGCCACATGGAGCGCTACATCTGGTCGTTCAACGGCAAGAAGTTCTCGGAGGACCCGTTCATCGAGCTGACCTATGGCGAGCGCGTTCGCATCGTCTACGTCAACGACACCATGATGAACCACCCGCTGCACCTTCATGGCATGTTCGTGGAGATCGAGAACGGACGCGGTCTAAGGAGGCCACTGAAGCACACCGTGTCGGTGGCGCCCGCAGAGCGCATCAGCTTGCTGGTCACCGCGGACGAACTCGGAGACTGGGCCTTTCACTGCCACCTGCTCATGCACATGGACATGGGCATGTTCCGTGTCGTCCGGGTCCGACCGAACGCGATGGCCGGGAGGACGCGATGATTCTCCTTCTCACAAGCTATGCGTTCGCGGTGGAGCCACTTCAGCCCGACTGGCCGCTCCCTGTCGAGGACGACCACCCTCGCAGCTTGCTCCTGGTGGATCAGCTCGAGCTGCGGGTGCCAGGTCTGCCCGGCAGCGCCGCGACGGACATCGAGGGCTGGTACGGGGGCGATCGCGACCGGTTTCGACTTCGGGCCGAGGGTGCACTCGACCTGGCAGACGGACGGGGCGACGCCGAGCTCGGGCTGGCGTACAGTCGCCTCGTGGGACCGTGGATCGAGCTTCAGGTGGGTGCCGGGGCCGAAGCGCAGAACGAGTCCGGAGCGGGCTGGGAGAGCCGACTCGAGGTGGGGCTGGAGTATGTCGTCCCGTATGATATCGACTTGGAGCTGTTCCTGCGTGTCTCGCACCGGGGTCGGGTGTCCACGCGGGTGACTGCCATCAAGGAGCTGCGGTTCTCGCAGCGCCTCATCCTGCAGGGTCGGGTGGAGGCGACGGCCGCCGCCCAGGCCTCGGTCGACCTGGACAGTCCAGCGGGACTGGAAGCCGCCGTGGCCGGGCTGCGCCTGCGCTACGAAGCTCGCCGCGAGCTCGCCCCGTATCTTGGAGTACAGTGGACAGGGGGGTTGGCTCCGCCGTCGTCCACCGGGTTTCAGAGCGCGGCACAGGTCGTCGGAGGTTTGCGGATCTGGAGGTAGGGCGAACCTTCTCGAGAAGGGCGTATAGTGGGCCTATTCCGAGTCCGCGTCCCGCGCGTGCAAGACTTCGAAGACGAACTGTGCTGTGCAGCCAATTAGGATGAAGCCAGTCAACGACTCGATCCCGGCCATGAATCTCAGGTGGCCGGTTGGGCGCACGTCACCGAGGCCGAGGGTCGTCATGTTGATGACCGAGTAGTTGTACAGATCCATCGCTCCCATTGTTTCGGCCGGGTCGAATCCGCCCAGGTCCATGGTGTGTCCAAGCCAGAAGCCAAATGCGAAGAGTGCTGCCGTCCATAGATGGGAGCATACCGACGCCAGTATCAGCGCAGGTCGTGTCATGCGGGCTAGCACGCGCTGCAATGCAGGCTTGGAGTCGATCGTCTGAAGGCCCGATGCAGCGGTCCGGAGACCTGACAGAACGGCGAGATGGGACGAGGTCGCCAGCACGACCAACATCAACGAGAGAGCGACGGACAGCAGCACGGTTTGGCTCAGGGTGGGAGGACGGCATTTCCACTGACCACTCTTGGGGGCGAACGAGGCGCCAGTTGGTCTCCTGCGCCGCTGGGGCTCCATGCGATGCCGAGGCGCATGGGTCGGCGCTCCGTTGACCGCGCGCCCGGCTACGAGTCGGCCTTCACCGGCGGCGCCGCGGGCGTGAGCATCTGGTAGACCCAGCCGATCCCCGCTCCGAGCACCCACGCGAGGACGGTCCAGGCGACGAGCCCGGCGCAGAAGCTCCAGAACGAGAGGCTCCACTCCGCAGCGGACAGGTCCGCGTGCAGCATTTGTCCCGTGACCGACATCGCGGGACCGGGAGCGAGAACGACGAAGGCGGCGCAGACGGCCCAGAGGACCGCAGCGCTGACGGCAGCGGCGTTGGCGAGTCGAACCGGGTGAAGTGTGGTCACGGAGGCCTCCCTACTTGGAATTGATTTGGCGTGCGCCCGAATGTGTGCAAGCTCCGTGCCGTTCATGACGGACGCTTGAGACGGCGTCCCGGAAAGGGGTTGTGGACGAGCTCCATGTCGGCCACCTTGTCGATGGTTCCGCCGACGACCTCGCCGCAGCGCTCCTCACACACGAGCGTGAGCGCTCGCATCAGATCCCCGCGAGTGACGATACCGACGAGATGACCGTCAACGACGACTGGCAGACGCCGCAGGCCGGTACGCTGGAGCCGGTCGGCAATAGCGAAAAGGTCAGCATCGGGGCTGACAGTCTCGACCTGCTTGGACATGAGCTGTTCGACCGTGTCCGCCGGGCCGCCGGAGAACGCTGCTGCAGCGAGGCCGCGAATGAGATCCGAACCCGACACGACGCCGACCAGGGTCCCGCCGCTGTCGATGACCGGAGCCCCGGAGAAGCCGCGCCTGGACAGAGCGCGCGACGCTTGGCGCGCCAGCATGTCGGGCCGAAGGCTGTACACGGTGGTTGTCATGATGTCGGACGCTGTCCGGAGGGTAGCGTCTCGGTCCATGGGGCCTCCTGAAAGGACTGGGGTGGTTCTCACGTGTCCTGGATCGCTTGTCTTCCGAAGTTCGTGGCGTGGTACAAGCCGCGGTTCCGCGCGGCGCGTGCCAGCGAACACCGTCTCCGGTCGCACGGCGGTCAGCGATCCAGCCTGAGTAGCCGGGCGTTGATCGCGACAATGATTGTGCTGGCCGACATGAGCACCGCGCCGATTGCGGGGCTGAGCACAATCCCCCACGGGAACAAGACACCCGCAGCGAGGGGGATGGCCACGGCGTTGTACCCGGTGGCCCAGAACAGGTTCTGGACCATCTTGCGATACGTGTTCCGGGCAAGCTCGATCAGTGCTGCGACATCTTCTGGATTGTTGCTCACCAGCACGATGTCGGCCGTCTCAACGGCCACGTCGGTGCCGGCTCCCACCGCGATGCCGACATCGGCTCGCGCGAGGGCCGGGGCGTCGTTCACTCCGTCGCCGGTCATCGCGACCACCAGCCCCCGGCTCTGGATCTCACGGACCTTCGCCTCCTTCTCGTGAGGGAGCACCTCCGCGAAGTACTCGTCCAGCCCGATCTCGTCGGCGACCGCCTTGGCGACCTGGCCGTTGTCGCCGGTGAGCATCATGCACCGGATCCCCATCGCCTTGAACCGGGCGATCGCGGCCTTCGACTCGGGGCGGATGATGTCGGCGAGGGCGATCGCACCGCTCAGGCGGCCGTCGATGACAGCGTACACCACGGTCTTGCCCTGCGAGAGGACCGCGTCGACCCGTGGATCGTCGGTCGAGAGGTCGTGCTCCCGCAGGTAGCCGGGGCTGACGATGGCCACGTCGTGGCCGTCGACGCGCGCCTGGGCGCCCTTGCCCGTGATCGCCTGGAAGTCGGACACCTCGAGCCCCCCCTCCGACGAGCGGACGATGCCCTGGGCGATCGGGTGCTCGGACTCCGCCTCGAGCGACGCCGCGATCCGGAGCAGCCGCTCCTGGGTGAGGTCGCCCCCGTCAGGCAGGATGAGGGTATCGGTGACCCCGAACTCGCCCTTGGTCAGGGTTCCTGTCTTGTCGAAGAGGATGGCGTCGATCTTCCGAGCGGACTCGAAGGCCGCCCGGTCGCGGATCAGCAGGCCGTTTCCGGCGGCGAGCGCGGTGGACACGGCGACCACGAGCGGCACGGCGAGGCCGAGCGCGTGGGGGCACGCGATGACCATCACCGTCACGGCTCGCTCGATGGCGAACGACAGCGGCTGTCCGGTGGCGAGCACCCAGACCAGGAATGTGGCGGTGCCGCCTATCAGGGCCACCGCGGTGAGCCAGACGGCGGCTCGGTTGGCGAGGTCCTGGGTCTTGGACTTGGACTCCTGCGCCTGGCGGACCAGGTCGATGACCTGCGACAGGAAGGTGCCGTCGCCCGTCGCCGTCACCTCGACGCGCAGGGAGCCCTCGCCGTTGACCGACCCCCCGATGACGGTGTCGCCGGGCCGCTTTGCCACGGGCTTGCTCTCGCCGGTGAGCATCGACTCGTTGATCGAGGACGTGCCGTCGAGCACGCGGCCGTCAGCGGGGAGCTTCTCCCCAGGACGGATCAGCAGCGTCCAGCCGTTCGCGAGGGAGCCGACGGGGACGTCCTCGACGGAGCCATCGTCGAGCACCCGGTGGGCCTCCTGCGGCATCAGGCGGGCGAGCTCCTGGAGCGCCTTCGAGGCCCCCATCACCGATCGCATCTCGATCCAGTGGCCGACCAGCATGATGTCGATCAGCGTGACGAGTTCCCAGAAAAACCCCTCGCCCTGGAGGCCGAGCACGGTGGCGATGCTGTAGGCATACGCGGCGGTGATGGCGATGGCGATAAGCGTCATCATCCCCGGCGCGGCTTTGCGGAGCTCCGATGCGAGGCCCTTGAGGAAGGGCCAGCCTCCGTAGAAGAAGACGACCGTGGAAAACGCCGCGGACAGCCAGCGGTCGCCCGGGAACGCCAGCACCTCGCGTACGCCCAGAAGCTCCTGGAGCATCGGCGCGAGCACGATGACGGGGACCGACAGGACCAGGGACACGAAGAACCGACGCCGGAAGTCCGCCACCATGTGGGCGTGGTGGTCGTGGTGACCGCCGTGGCCGCCACCGTGATCGTGACCCTCACGGTCCGAGGGAGACGCACGATCGTGGTCGGCGTGGTCGTGGTGGTGACCGGAGCCGGCGTCGTGTCGGCCGGGATGGGTGCGGGGCGTCTGGGTGGTCACGATGGCTCCGGGTCAGAGGGTGTAGGTCCGGTCGGGGACTGCGACCTCGGCGTCCCAGCCGAGCTCGTCGCGCAGGTGGATCCGCTGGGCGTCGGCAGCGGCGGGCTCCCCATGGTTGATCAGCACCCTCGGGGCCGAGGGGGCGGACGACAGCCAGGCCGCCATCTCGCGCCAGTCGGCGTGGCCCGAGAGTCCGTGCATCCGGAAGCGCTCGGCGCGAATCAAGACGTCCCGTCCATGGATCCGGACCGTCTCGGCCCCGGCCGCGATCGCCGCGCCACGGGTGCCCCCCGCTTGGAAGCCGACGAGGAGGATCCCGTTGGCGGGATCGGCGGCGAACGCCGACAGGTGGTGGAGGATCCGTCCGCCCGTCGCCATTCCGCTGCCCGCGATCAGGATCTTCGCCCCGCGGCTCGCGTTCAGTGCCTTCGACTCGTCGGCGGTTCGAACGTACGTGGCGACGTCGCACATCTCGTGGCACTGCTGCACGGTCAGTCGGTGCGCGTCGAGGTGCTCGCAGAAGATGTCGCTCGCGTTGATCGCCATCGGGCTGTTCAGGTACACCGGCACGTCGCCGAGTCGACCGCTCGCCCGCAGTCCCGCGAGCAGGTGCAGGACGGCCTGGCTGCGGCCGATGGCGAAGGCGGGGATCATCAGGATCCCGCCGCGGCGACAGACCGTGTCGACGACTGCGGCCAGCGCTTCGAGTGGATCCTCCGCCCCGTGCAGGCGGTTGCCGTACGTCGACTCGACCACGAGCAGATCGGCGCCTTCGAACGGTGCCGGCGGCCGCATGAGCACGTCGTTCTGCCGTCCCACGTCACCCGAAAAAAACACGGTCTTCACACCCTCTCGGATCAGCACGCCCGCCGCACCCAGCATGTGGCCGGCGGGGACCAGCGTGATCTCGGCGCCGCCGACCTGGAACGGCGCCCGGACCCGTTGGGGCTGGACGAGCGCCAGCGTCGCCTTTGCGTCCTCGGTCGTGTACAGCGGCTTGGCCGGACGATGGCGAGTGTAGCGTCGCCGGTTTGCGCGGCGCGCGTCCTCCTCCTGCAGGTGGGCGGCGTCGAGCAGGACGACCCGTAGTAGGTCCGCTGTCGCTCGCGTGCAGTGGATCCGACCTCGGAACCCGCTCTTCACGAGGCGCGGGAGCAGGCCAGAGTGGTCGAGGTGCGCGTGCGTGAGCACCACGGCCTCCACCCGCCGCGCCGTGTCGGGATCGTGTTCCCAGTTTCGGAGCCGGAGCTGCTTGAAGCCCTGGTACATCCCGCAGTCGACCAGGAACGAGGACCCGGCCACGTCGACCCGGGTCCGGCTTCCGGTGACCGTCCCGACCGCGCCTTGGAAGGTGAGCTCCATCGGTTCCTCCTCGTCCCGCATCGTTCCGTCGGGCATGGAGCAAGAAGCGGGCCAAGGCCTCGGTCAGCGATGCGCGTACGCCGTCGTCGAGCCGTCCTCGTGGAGCGCGTTGACGACGTACCTCACGGAGCGCAAGCCCTCCATGCCCGGGGAGCCGGGGGGCATGCCCGGCACGACGAGCCCGGTCACCCTGGCGGGTCGCTCGTGGAGCAGGCGCTTGATGACGTCCGCGGGGACGTGGCCCTCGATCACGTAGTCGCCGACGAACGCCGTGTGGCAGCTCTGCGCGTTGGCGGGCACCCCCGCCTGGGCGCGGATCGCCTGGTGCGTCCGGCGGTCGACCGCGGACACGTCGGCGATCTGGAATCCATGCTCACGTAGGTGACCCACCCACTTGGTGCAGCAGCCTCACGAAGGGGCGGTGTTCACCCGTACCGGCGGGAGGGTGCTGGCAGCGGCTTCCTCCACCGTCGCGACGTCAGGGGCGGGCGCTTCTGGCGGCGGGGCGGTGGTGCAGCCGGCCAGCACGAACACACCGACGAGGGCGGCACGGTCCAGCGAGAACATGGGGACTCCTCGGACTTGCGGTCGCATCCTCGCGACCCCGGTTCGCACGGCTGCGATCACGGGGCGCTCCAGCGCCACTCGGTGACCTCCGGTAGGTCCACTCCCTCCCGCCGGATCCAGTCGTGGTGGCGCGCGAGGCGGTCGTCCATCTCCTGCTTGACGTAGGCGGCACGGGCCCCGAGACCCGTGACCCGAGACGCGACGTCGCGGACGATGTGGAAGCGATCGAGCCCGTTGAGCACCACCATGTCGAACGGAGTCGTGGTGGTGCCCTCCTCGCGGTAGCCCTTGACGTGGAAGTTGGCGTGGTTTCGGCGTCGGTAGGTGAGCCGGTGGATGAGCCACGGGTAGCCGTGGAACTGGAAGAAGACGGGCCGATCCTCGGTGAACAGGTCGTCGAAGTCGTCGTCGGACAGCCCGTGCGGGTGCGCCGACGGGGACTGGAGCGTCATGAGGTCGACGACGTTGACGACCCGGACTCGTAGCTCGGGGAGCAGCTCCCGGAGCAGGTGGACGGCGGCCAGCGTCTCGAGCGTCGGCACGTCGCCCGCACAAGCGAGGACGACATCGGGCTCCTCGTGACCGTCGGTGCTGGCCCACGGCCACAGTCCGATCCCGCGCTGGACGTGGCGCTGGGCCGCGTCGATGTCGAGCCACTGCAGCTCGGGCTGCTTGCCCGCCACGATCACGTTGACCTTGTCCCGGCTGGCGAGGCACCGCTGCGTCACCCACAGCAGCGTGTTGGCGTCGGGTGGCAGGTAGACCCGGATGATGTCCGCCTTCTTGTTGACCACGTGGTCGATGAACCCCGGGTCCTGGTGGCTGAACCCGTTGTGGTCCTGGCGCCAGACATGGGATGTGAGCAGGTAGTTGAGCGACGCGATCGGCTCGCGCCACGGGATCTCCTTCGACGTCTTCAGCCACTTCGCGTGCTGGTTGAACATCGAGTCGATCAGGTGCACGAAGGCCTCGTAGCAGCTGAAGAACCCGTGCCTCCCGGTGAGGAGGTATCCCTCGAGCCAGCCCTGGCAGACGTGCTCGCTCAAGATCTCCATCACCCGACCGTCGGAGGAGAGGTGGTCGTCGGTTGCCTCCCGGCGACCCATGAAGACCCGGTCCGTCACGCCGAAGACCGGGGTCCACCGGTTCGATGCGGTCTCGTCGGGTCCAAAGATCCGAAAGTGCTGGTCTTCGTCGAGGTCGATGACGTCGCGGAGGTACGCGCCCATCACCCGGGTCGCCTCGGCGACGGCCGCTCCGGGGAGCTCGACGGGCGTCGCGTAGGTCCGGGGGTCCGGAAGCATCAGCGGACGCAGGAGCTGCCCGCCGTTGGCGTGCGGAGACGCGCTCGGTCGGAGGTTTCCGGCGGGGACGATGGACCGGACGGCGGACGTAGGCGCGCCGTCGTCGCCGAACAGCTCGTGTGGGCGGTAGCTCCGCATCCACAACTCGAGGGCGCGCAGCTGTGCCGGGTTGGTGCGCACGGCCTTGAGCGGCACCTGGTGGGACCGGTGCGATCCCTCGATGGGCAGACCGTCGAGCTCGCGCGGCCCGGTCCAGCCCTTCGGCGTGTCGAGCACGATGAGCGGCCAGGCCGGCCGAGCCGCGACCGCAGACCGTCGCGCGGCCTGTTGGATGTCGGCGATCAACGCGAACGCCCAGTCCATCGTTTCGGCAAGCTGGCGGTGCACCTCGGTCGGCTCGTCACCCCGGACGAAACGCACCTCGTGACCGAAGCCGGCGAGGAGCTGTGCGAGCTCCTCCCGGTCGATGCGGGCGGCGACCGTGGGGTTCGCGATCTTGAAGCCGTTGAGGTGGAGGATCGGGAGCACCGCCCCATCGCGGGCGGGGTTGACGAACTTGTTGGAGTGCCAGCTCGCGGCGAGCGGTCCCGTCTCGAACTCGCCATCGCCCACGATGCAGCACACGACGAGTTCCGGATTGTCAAACGCGGCTCCGTAGGCGTGCGCCAGGCAGTACCCGAGCTCGCCCCCCTCGTGGATCGAACCGGGCGTCTCGGGAGCGACGTGGCTCGGGATCCCTCCGGGGAAGCTGAACTGGGTGAACAGCCGCTCCAAGCCCGACTCGTCTTGCGAGACCTCCGGGTAGACCTCGCTGTAGGTGCCCTCGAGCCACGCACACCCGACCGCCGCGGGCCCCCCGTGGCCGGGCCCGAACACCATCAGCACCTGCTGGTGAGTCCGCTTGATGACGCGGTTGACGTGGGCGTTGACCAGCGACAGGCCCGGGCAGGTCCCCCAGTGTCCGAGGAGTCGCGGCTTGATGTCAGACGCGCGGAGGGGTCGACGTAGAAGCGCGTTGTCGCGGAGGTAGATCTGGCCGACGGCCAGGTAGTTGGCCGCGCGCCAGAAGGCGTCGACTTCGGCCAATTCGTCTGCTCTCAAGCTTGCCACTGCAGTACCCCCATCGGTCGTGGTCTCGCACCTCACGCCGTCACCCCAAACGGGCCGCCACCATCCAGCGCCGACGGATTCACAGGCGGAGGGTGGTGGTTGCGAAGTTGCCGTAGTGGCGACGATTGGAGGGGCGGTACCACTCCGTCGAGTCGTTGAGATTGGGCGCCAACTGGGCCAGTGAAGGGCGGAGGGTCTCGAGCTCTCGCTCCAGGGATCGCAGCGCCGTCGTGAGCTGGTCGACAACGTCCGCTTCGTCTTGCAGTTCGAGCACCCGCAGGAACGCGGCGACCCCCAGCCAGGCCGCCAGGTGGTAGCTCTGGAGCTGGGTCGCTACGGTTCCGATCTCGATGTCACGGAGCTGTGGGTCAAGTTGCTCGGTCGCCGACCAGCCCGCGTTCGCAACCGGCTCGACCGGACGCGCGGCGCAGCCTTCGGGAGCTTGGCCTTGCCCGTCCAGCAGCCACTCGGCGATGGAGGCCTCCTCGGCGGCGATCGCCGACATCTGGTCGACGGTGGCGCTGAGGACAGCGTCGGTGATGTGCGGGGACATCGCGTCTAGGACGCATCGTGTTTCGCAATTGGCGGCGGCCACGCGCTGAAGCTCGGCGATCAGGTGATGGGTGAGGTCGTTGGCGTTCATCGGGCTTCCTTGGTCTCGGGGGCGCGCTTGTTCAGCAAGATCTTACCGTTGGGGTGAAGTCAGGCGAGCGAGGTCCTGTCTCGAGCGTCAGCACTCCTTGGAGCGCGGAGAACGCCTCTTCCGGGTCATCCACATACCGGAACAGGTCGAGGTCCTGCGGGCTGATCATCTCGTGGCGCACCAGGGCCTGGAAGTCGACGATCTCCTCCCAGAAGGACCGCCCGTAGAGGAAGACGGGGATCGGGCGGGTGAGCTTTCCCGTCTGCGAGAGCGTGAGGATCTCGCAGAGCTCGTCGAGGGTGCCGAAGCCACCGGGGAACGCGACCATCGCTCGGGCCAGGTGCGCGAACCACAGCTTGCGCGTGAAGAAGTAATGGAACTCGAATCCGAGTCCCGGCGAGATGTAGCGATTTGGACGCTGTTCGTGGGGCAACCCGATATTGAGGCCGATGGTCCGCCCCCCAGCGTCCGAGGCGCCCCGGTTCGCCGCTTCCATGATCCCGCCGCCTCCGCCGGAACAGACCAAGAAGCGTCGCTCGTCGCAGGGGAGCGCCATCGACCAGGTGGTGAGCAGGCGCGAAAGCTCTCGAGCATCATGGTAGTAGCGCGACAACGGCCCGTCCTCGCGCAGGCGCGCGGAACCGAAGAACACGACGGTGTCGTGCACCTTCTCGCGCTGGAAGGCCTGCAACGGCTGGAGGATCTCGGCCAGGATGCGAACGGGGCGTCCGGCATCACTGTCCAGGAAAGCGTGGTCTCGGTATGCTAGGACGGGCTCGATTTTCATGTGGCCTCGGTCTACGGTCGGTGAACGTTGGAGAGGATTCCGTCTGGCGCCGACTCGCGGAGTTGCGAAGCGGGTTCTCATTCGCGCGAAAGGCCTCACTTCTTGGTGAGGATGCGCCGCTGCTTCTCGGTGAGCTGCGACGCCGCCTCCGTCACGGCATCGACATAGAGCAGGCGTTGGTTGGTCCGGAGCGTCTCCACCGTCCGGACCTTGGCGCGGAGCGCCTCACTGTTGGCAAGCGACGACGACGTTGCCCAGACCTCGTGTTCTGCTGCAAGGATTTCGGCGTCCAGCTCAGCGCCCGCTTTGAGCGCCTGATCCCGGATCCGGACCAACTCGACACGCTGTCGCTCGGTAAGCTCGATTCGACCGTCCAAGTCGAGATAGAAGCCCGTCGTACCCAGGTGGAGCAGATGGCGTCCCGGCGGCACGGCACGCCGGTCGACCTCCCCAAGAGGACACACGCCCATGATGGGCGCCCGGTCCCGGAATGCCTCGAGCAAGTCGGGGATCTGTCGGGTGTCGAAGTCGAAGCTGCCGGGATCCTGGGCGAGCGCCGGCTGTCCGATGACCGCGAGCAATAGCAGCGTGAGCATGGTGGCCTCCCGGTTTGTGCAATGCAACCCCCGTGCCAGCGGGTGGCACGGGGGTTGCATTGCCCAGAGTCCGACCGACCGGAGGGCACATGGTGTGGATGGTACTCGGTGTGGCGCTAGCCGGCGGAGGCGTGGAACCAGCTGCTCCGCCCTCCTACCGGGCGTGGTCGGACGAAAGGGGAGTTGCGCGGGCCGAGCTGATCGCCGAGGTTCCGGTCGCGGCGAACCGCCTCTGGCCGGCACTGTCGAACTACGCCAGCCAGCACACGTGGGTCCCCTACATGCGCACGTCGTCGGTGAGGCGCACGGGACCGCTGGGCGCACTCTGTGTCGGTGAGACGGACTTGCCCTGGCCCCTCGTCGACCGGACGTGGTCGGTATGGATGTCGAACTCCGTCGCCGGCGAGCCGGGAGCCAAGAGCTACACCGCGGCGTGGAACTATGTACCGGAAAGCGGCAACATTAGGCAGACATCGGGGTCATGGGTGCTACGAGAGCGAGGAGCAGCATCAACTCAGGTGCGACTGACGGCCAGTGTGGACCTGGGCCGCCCTGTGCCCCCGGCGCTGCTTCGGTGGGCGGAGCGTCGAGCGCTCCCCGACCTGTTGAATGCCCTGCTCGCGCGGGTTGCTCCGATGGAACCGTGAAACCATGGATCAGAACCCATCACCCTGCATACGAGATGGGCTGCCGGAGGCGTTGTGATCGGTCATCGCATCAAGGGGGCTGCGCCCGTCAGAGATGTCGTCTTTGAACCATGTCACAGTCACAGTTGTCCCACAGACGGCGCAGGTTTCGCGCACCGACGGGCTCTCTCTACCCCTCGGACGTGTCGGGGCTCGCCGATCGCAAGAAGACGCCTACGAATATCGCGACTACCACCACCGTCCCGGCCGAGACCGCGAGGATGAGCGGATCGCTGAAGGCCTTGAGGACCGCCAACGCAACAAGCACGATGCCATCGAGGGCCAAGGCGATGACGACCACAGGAGCGCGGGCCCCGACGTCTTCTCGCAGGTGCCGAAGGACGCCCCAGTGGATGACCATATCCATCACCAGGTACAAGAAGGCGCCCATCGACGCGATACGTCCGAGGTCCATGAAGGCGGCGAGTGCGGCGGCGACCACCGCGACGTAGACGAGCGTGTGGTGCTGCACTCGCCCCGGCAAGCCGAAGTGGCTGTGTGGGATCAGCTCCATCTTGGTCAGCATGGCGAGCATGCGAGACACGGCGAACATGCTCGCCAGAATGCCTGACCCGGTGGCGATGAGTGCGATGGCGACGGTCGCCCACACGCCGATCTCGCCAAGGGCGGGTCGTGCCGCCTCGGCCAGCGCGTAGTCCTTGGCCGCGACGATCTGTCCGATGTCTAGCGCGCCACCGACGGCGAGAGTCACAAGGACATAGACAGCGAGGCACACGAGGAGTGAGAGGGCGATAGCGCGTCCGACATTCTTCTCGGGCTTTTCTACCTCGGCACCGCTGTTCGTGATCGTCGTGAACCCCTTGAACGCCAGGATGCCCAAGGCGGTGCCGGCGAGAAAGCCGCCGAGGTCGGTGTCCTCGACCCACCCGCCCGACGCCGCCTCGAAGGTCAGGCCCGACGCCCAGATCCCAACCAGCGCGAAGAGCACGATCCCGCCGATCTTCAGCACAGCGGTCAGCTGAGCGACACGACCGACTGCCTCGTTCCCTGCGAGGTTGATCGTCAGGCTGACTGCGACGACCGCGAGCGCGATGCCGGGAACCAGAAGCGAGTCCCCCTGGAGTCCGAACGGGCGCAGCGCGTACGTGGCGAAGGTCCGGGCGACGAGGCTCTCGTTGATCACCATGGACAGCGCCATCATCAGGGCGGCCGCCCCGGTCACCATGGTGGGTCCGTACGCCTTCTTCAGGATCATCGCGATCCCACCGGCAGATGGGTACTCGCTGGAGACCTTGATGTAGGAGTAGGCGCTGAATCCGCTGATTGCGGCAGCTGCTACGAACGCCAGGGGGAAGAGCGGCCCAGCGAGCTCGGCGACCTGACCGGTGAGGGCGAAGATGCCCGCACCGATCATCACGCCCGTGCCCATGGCCACCGTGGACCACAGGCTCAGACTGCCGGACTCGTAGTCGTTGTCCTCGGACATGTCAGTGCCCGTGGCCCTCGTGCGCCTTTCCGTCGTGACCATGGTCCTCCTGCTTCACCAGGTCCATGCCGCACTTCGAGCACTTGGTCTTGGGATCGGTGGAGGTCACGTCGGGGTGCATCGGGCAGACGTACGTGACCTGGGCCTGGGTGGTGTCGGCGTTCGCGGGCGGCGTGACGTCGGGCGAAGGCGCCCCAGTGCACGCAGTCAGCAAGAGAGCGATCAAGGAGAATCGGACGATCATGTCGGCTCCGGTTGAGCGGGGTGGGTTGGGGGGGAAATCGAATCGGGTTCCGGGTCGTCGGCGGACTCGCCCGGCCCAGGCGGGGAGGGGAGCGCGAGCTCCTCGATGGCGCAGTAGAGAACGGGAACCACGAACAGCGTCATCAGCTCGATGGCCATGCCACCCACCAGCGGGAGGGCGAGCGCGACCATGATGTCCGAGCCGCGACCCTGGGAGGTCATCACGGGGAGCAGGGCGAGGAGGGTGGTCGCCGTGGTCATGAGGCAGGGGCGCACGCGTCGCAGTCCGGCCTCGAGCGTGTTTGCTCGCACATCCTCGACGGTTTTTGGGGGGCGTTGGGCGAAGACTTGCTTCAGGTAGGTGGACATGACGACGCCGTCGTCGGTCGCGATGCCAATGAGTGCGATGACGCCGATCCAGACGGCCACGGAGAGGTTGACCGTACCGACCTGGAACAGGTCGCGCATCGAGGTGCCGAGGATTGTGATGTTCAGGAACCAGGGCTGTCCGTACAGCCAGATGCCTAGGAAGCCTCCGCTCACGGCGACGACGACACCTGAGTAGATGACGAGGGTGGTACTGACCCGCCGGAACTGGAAGTAGAGCAGGATGAAGACGAAGACCAGGGCGACCGGGATCAGGATGGCGAGGCGGAGCTCGCTCTGGACCTGCTTCTCGTAGGATCCGGCGAAGCGGTAGCTGACGCCGTCCGGAACGACGAGCCGCCCCTCGGCGATGGCCCGCTCGATCGAAGCGCGGGCCTGCTGGACGACGGCCACCTCGGCGTGCTCCGGCACTTTGTCGAAGAGCACGTAGCTGGTCAGGAACGTGTCCTCGGCCTTGATGACCTGGGGGCCGCGCACGTAGGACAGGTCGGCGAGCTGGGTGAGGGGGACGGGCTCGCCCGCTGGAGTCGGGACGAAGACATCGCCCAACGCCTCGATCGAGTCGCGGTCTTCGCGCATGTAGCGCACGCGAATCGGATAGCGCTCCCGTCCCTCCACGGTGCGGGACAGCATCTGTCCGCCGAGCGCGATCTGAAGGACATCCTGGACATCGACGACCCGGAGCCCGAATCGCCCGATGGCCTCGCGGTCGATGTCGATCTCGAGGTAGGGCTTGCCGACGACGCGATCGGCGAAGACGGACTCCGGCCGTACGGTCGGGACCTCCTTGAGGATGGCCTCCACGTCGAGACCGAAGGCCTGGATGGACTCCAGGCTCGGCCCCTGGACCTTGACCCCCATCGGGGCACGCATGCCGCTCTGCAGCATGACGATCCGTGCGTTGATGGGCATCAGCACGGGCGCACTGGTGAGGCCGGGCACCTCGGCCTTCTGGGTGATCTCGGCCCAGATGTCGTCAGGCGTGCGGATGTGGTCCCGCCACTGTCGCTCGCGTGTGCCATCGTCGAGGGTCCGATACTCGGGCTTGTACGTGATGACGGTCTCGATCATGGACACCGGCGCGGGGTCCAGCGCGGTGTCTGCCCGGCCGAGCTTGCCAACCACCCGGTCGACCTCAGGGATGGTGCTGATGGAAGCGTCCATCGTCGACAGGAGCTCCAGCGCCTCGCCCACGGAGGCGTGAGGCATGGTCGTGGGCATGTAGAGGAACGAACCCTCGTCGAAGGGCGGCATGTACTCCCGGCCGAACCCCGGAACGGCGTGGGCGATGAGGGCTACAGGAGGGCTCGCTCGCACCACCTGGGGGAGGAACGGCAAGAGGCGATCAAACCCGAGCCAGGCGAACAGGCCGAAGGTGACCAGAGCGAGCGGGAGCGCGGAGAACAGCAGCTTTCTCGACAGGATCCACCTGAGAATCGTCGGATAGGCAGTCTCGAACAGGCGAAAGCCGCCGAGGACGGCCGCGATCAGGGCGCCGGCGAAGAGGGCGTTCACCAGCAGTCCGGTTGACGCTCCCAACGGCAGCCAGTCCGACACCAGCAGCACGCCGACGACGATGATGGTGGCCGTGTTCTCACCGAAGGTTCCCCAACTCGAGACCCACCCGGGGACCAAGGGCCGACACACCCGCCACACGCCCAGCGCCATGACCAGCAGCCCGCCCATCGGCGTGTAGGGGAGCACCAGCGTGCCAAGCGCGATGAGCGCGTAGTCGCGGAGGTGGGCCAGCCGCAAGAGAGACCGCCAGACGCCTCCGGGGACGGGGCCGGGCCGTACCCTCAACACGAGCAGGGCCGCGCCTGGCACGGCGACCAGAGCGAGCAACAGCGCCACCCCCATGGCGAACGTCTTCGTGAACGCCAGGGGTGCGAACAGGCGCAGCTCGGTGGCGGTCAGCCCGAACACGGGCAGGAAGCTGACCACAGTCGTGAGCACCGACGTGAGCACAGCAGGGGCGACCTCGGCGGTGGCGTCTCGGACGACGGCGAGCCGGTCTGTTCCCGGGCCGGCGCGCTCCAAGTGCTGGTCGATGTTCTCGACAAAGACAATGCCGATGTCCACCATCGTCCCGATCGCGATCGCGATGCCGCCCAGCGCCATGATGTTGGCGTCCACACCCGTGACCTTCATCACGACGAACGTGCCGAGGACGCCCAGCGGGAGGATCGATGAGATGAGGACCGAGGTCCTGAGGTTCCTCAACATCACCAGCACGACGATGATCGTGACGAGGATCTGCTGGTACAGGGCGGTGGAGAGGGTGCCGAGCGTCTCTCCGATGAGGGTCGAGCGGTCGTAGAACGGCACGATCGTGACCTGGCTGACGGTGCCGTCCTCCAGCGTCCGACGAGGCAGTCCGGCCTGGATCTCGTCGATCCGCGCCTTCACTCCCTCGATGACCGCGAGCGGATTCTCCATGTAGCGAGCGGTCACGACGCCGCCTACGGCGGGCGCGCCCTCGTCGTCCAATGCGCCCCGTCGGAGCGCGGGTCCGAGGCTGACCCGCGCCACGTCGCGCACACGGATCGGCGTGTGCTCTCGTGCGACCACCACCGCCTGCTCCAGATCCTCCAGCTCCTCCACGAAGCCCAAGCCCCGGACGAGGTACTCGACGCCGTTGACCTCCATCGTTCGGGCACCCACGTCCAGGTTCGACCGACGGACAGCGTCGGCGACCTGTCCCAGGCTCACCCCGTGCGCCCGCATAGCGTCGGGATCGACATCGACCTGGTACTCCCTGACGAAGCCCCCGATGGAGGCGACCTCGCTCACGCCTGGTGCGGACTGCAGCGCATACCGGACGGTCCAGTCCTGGATCGACCGCAGCTCGTCCGGATCCCACCCGCCGACGACCTGGCCGTCGGGATCGTGTCCCTCCAGCGTGTACCAGAACACCTGGCCGAGGGCTGTGGCATCGGGCCCGAGGGTCGGGTTCACCCCGTCGGGCACGGTTCCGGACGGCAGGGAGGCCAGCTTCTCGAGGACGCGCGAACGGGACCAGTAGAACTCGACGTCGTCTTCGAAGATCACATAGATCGTCGAGAACCCTAGGGCGGACGAGCTGCGGACGGTGCGGACGCCAGGGATGCCCAGCAAGGCGGTCGTGAGCGGGTATGTGATCTGGTCTTCGACGTCACGGGGCGAGCGTCCGGCCCACTCGGTGAAGACGATCTGCTGGTTCTCGCCGATATCGGGGATGGCATCTACCGGAACGGGGTCCCGCGGGAGCGGGTCCAGGTCCCAGTCGAACGGGGCGACGTAGACTCCGGTGGCCACCAGCAGGAGGATGAGCAGCCCGACGATCAGACGGTTGTCGAGAAACCACCCCACGACGGCTCGCCAGGCAGGGCTCACGGCGGATGGGTCGGTCTCCGGGCTCAATGGTTGTGTCCTGCGTGCGGGTTGGAGCCGGTGACCACCTTCGGCTCTGGCGGCGAGAGAAAGGCGCCTGCCGGCACCTCTTCGAGGATCTCCCCGCACCGGCGCATCGCGTCCCCGAAGTAGGCGTTGTCGACGGTGTCACCCTGCTGCACCCATCGCGCGCCCTCGGAGTTCATCGCCATCGGGCAGAAGGCGACGTGAACGGGCTCATCGAGCGGATTGCCGAATGTCGCGAGGAGCGCCTCCATCCCTGCCGAGAGCGCCTCGAAGGCCCCGCGCGCGGCCTCGATCTCCTCGCTGTTCGCGACATGCGCTGCATGCCCCCGAAGGCGCTCCCGCGTGGCGTCCCAGGCGGACTCGGCCCGCTGGGGGAGATCCGCGTCCAGTGTCGGGATCAGGGCGGCAGCTGCCGCACGTGCCGTCGGCAGGTCATCTTCGGCGAGGGCACGCTGGACAGCGAGGTACTCCGCGACAACGAGGCGCAGCGGCGCTCGCTCTTCGGGATCGAGCAACACGGGCTCCACCGTGGAGGCGGTTCCGTCATCCGGTCGCATCATCATGGATGCACCGCCTCGAATCTGCAGATCCGCGTCGATGGCGAAGGCGCCGCGGGACACGACGCGCTCTCCGGCGGAGAGCCCGGACACCACGGGGTAGCTGCTGCCCACGCGCGGGCCGAGGCGAACCGTCCGAGGCTCGTAGGAGCGGACGCCGTCTCGGTTGTGCTCCACGTAGACCACGGATCGGCGGCCCGTGAACAGAGGAGCGGTGTCAGGGATGACCAGAGGGGTCGCCATCCCCGGCGTGGATGCGGCGACGGTGGCGGTCATGAACAGACCCGGGCGGAGCTGGCCCGTGGGATTGTCCACCTCCACCCGGATCCGGCTCGTCCGCCGAACGGGATCCAGCGTCGGGTCCATGAAGGTGATCGAGCCCTCGAAGCGAGCGCCCGGGAGCGCCTCGGACTCCAGCGTCACCGCTTGGCCCACCTCGAGGCGCTGCAGGTCGCGCTCATAGGCGTCGAGCTGAACCCACACGGTCCCGAGGTCAGCCGTTCGATACAGCGGCTGGCCGGTCTTCACGTACACGCCCTCGGTGACCGACCGCTCCAGCACGGTGCCGGAGAATGGGCTCCGAATCTGGACCGAGCGGGTTGGGGCATCCGCCTCGGCGAGGTCGGCGAGCTCCGGTTCGGGTACGCCCAGGAGCCGCAGGCGCTGCTCCGCGGCGCGGAGGGCGGCCTGGGCGGCCTGTCTGGACGCCGCGGAGCCTTCGGCGAGAGACTCGACCTGCCGTCGTGCGACCAGGAGGTCCTGGTGCGCCGCGTAGACCTCCGGACTGTAGAGCGTCGCCACCACCTGACCACTGCGGATCCGCTCTCCGGTGGTGGCGACATGGAGGCGATCCACCCTCCCGCCAATCCAAGAGGTGACGTCACGCCGCTTGGACTCCGCAGCCTCAACTCGGCCGAGGAGCTCCACCGCTGACTCGGCATCGGGTTGTCGGCGCACCTCGGCGGTCCGTAGTCCGATGAGGGCTCGTGCCCGGTCGGAGAGGACGACCCCGTCGCCGTTGCCACCGCGCTCCGAACGGCCAGCCGGGATCAGGTCCATGCCACAGATCGGACACTGTCCAGGCTCGCCCTGGCGGATCTGGGGGTGCATGGAGCAGGTCCAGACCGTCTCTGCCTCAGCCGCTGCATGGGCGTGACCTGCGTGCGATACGTCGCCGGTCGGCGACAGCCAAAGGCCAAGGAGGAACGCGGCCAACAGGGAGAGGCTGACCACGCTGGCGACCAACGCCAGACGGGTGGTCCTATTCAACGTCATCGTTCTCTCCAGTCGCTGGCCGGCGCTCGATGGCGCTGCCGCAGACGGCTTCGAGCGCCGCCCATGCGCGAGCATGGTCGGCGGCCGTGGTGTCGAGCGCCACGCGGAGCTCGAGAAGGTCGCGCTGGGCGAGCAGCACTGGCGCGACGTCGGCTTTTCCGACGGTGAAGTCTCCGAGCACGCTTGTGTACGCTGCCTCCGCCTGGGGGAGCAGCGTGTCTCGAACGACGAGATGCTGCCGGGCAGTGTCATGGACAGTTGCGAGTGCGGAGGTCAACCCGGCCTGTCGGTCTTGCTCCTCCTGACGCAGCTCTTCGCCCCTGGCCCGCTGGGCGGCCTGCGCCGACGCCACGTCTTTGCCATAGCTCCGCTGCCACAGAGGCAGCTCGAGCCCTGCGCCGACAACCCACGCGTCCTTGCCGCTGTCCGCGATGGAGGGATCCAGAGCTGGGCCAGTGACGATCCAGTCCACGCCCACGCGGAGATCGGGTGCCCGGCTCGATCGTGCAGTCGTCACGGCGTGGGCTGCCGCCAGCTCGCGCGCTCTAGCGCGGTCCACGGCCGGGTGAGCCATCGCCAGACTGGAGAGCGTCGCCGAGGCATCTGCCGTTGGGAGTTCCGGTTCGGGACGCGTAGCCTGCGACCGGAGGGAGATCAGGGTACCGTCCAGTCCGACTGCTGCGCGAAGGGCCGCCTCCATCGACCGCTCCCGTGCTGCCAGTGTTCTCAGCTCGTCGGCCAGCCGAGCGTGGGCCAGGTTCACCTGTTGGAGATCCGCGAGGCTTGCCGAGCCCGTCTCCACGCGCGCCTGGGTCGTCTCCGCCAGCCGCGACAGCAGCTCCAGGTGTTCCAGCCGCGCGCGCTGGACCTGCCGGAGCTCCCAGAGCGACCAGAATCGAGAACGCACGACGTGCTCCACCTGGATCGCGACGGCGCCTACTTGTGCCTCGGCGCCATCCGCCTCCGCCTGCGCGCTCGAGGACTGGGCCCGAAGCCGCGCTGGCCATGGCAACGGCTGGAAGATCCCGACGCGTGCTTGCTGAGGACCGGTGCGCGTCTCCACGGAACGGACGAAGACCGACGCGGACGCCACGGGCTCGGGCAGACGTCCAGCCCTGGCGGTCGCGTCCTGCGCCGCCTCGGCGTGGGCGCGGGCTGCTCCGTTTCGCGGTGACAGGCTGAGCGCGAGGTTGACGTAGTCGTCCGGTGTCGCCGGAGGACCTGACTGAGCGCCCTCGTCTGCCATCGACGGATTCGACGCGGCGGCCAGGAGCAGGAGGAGGATGGAGAGGCGTATCGGCGTCATGCCAGGACGGCGAAGCAAACTCTGTGCCGCCCGTGGTTGGCCGTGGTCTCGCGCCACCAGCGGATCTGGGGGCCCGGATCGGCTACGAGGCTGCGAAGGGAATTCGCAAGTATGCGAATCGCCTCCTATGGCCGCTCCGGTGCAAGCGACTTCTTGGCCCCGGCCCGAATCTTGCAGCAAGGCCTGCCATGCACTCCCATTCTGCATCCTCCTGGTTCCAGCGTGTCGACGTCCAGCTTGTGCTCGCGTTCCTCGTGGTGGCCCTTGTTCCCGCGGGTGGCGTGGCCGGACTCCTCACGTGGCGCTCGGCGGAGATCGCCGACACCTTCGTGTCCGAACACGTCCAGCAGACCGCAAACGCCTACGCTGGCGGGCTCGATCTCTTCCTGGAGCGGCACCGCGGAAGACTCAAGGATGTGGACCTTGGGAGCCTGGACGCCGCCCGGATGACCGCACGGGTGCGTGCCGACCGCGGGCTCGTGGCGTTGTGGTCGCCGGATCGCAACGTCAGCAGTGAGCAGACACCCGCGCCCTGGGCGCGCGAGGCGTGCGACGCCATGCGGAGCGGCAGACAGGACTTCGTGACCCACGCCGGTGAAGGGCACGCGCACGAGGTCGTGATTGTGGTGGAGCAAGGGGCGGAAGTCGTCTGCGCGCAGGTCGACTTCACCGTCCATCAAGAGATGATGACCGGGCAGGCAGACAGCGCGCTCGGAGGGAGTGCCTACATCGTCGATCAGCAGGGTGTCGTGGTCTGTCACGCCTTCGACGATGCACAACCTCATGTTGCTCGTGGAACCGTGCTTTCGCCAGAGGTTGGGCGCGTGGCGGGGCAGGGGAGGCCCTGGTCGGGTCATGTTGGGGAGGGGGGGGACCGTGCGTTTGCGGCGTTCGCCACGGCGAGCGAGCTCCCGTGGGGGGTGTGGGTCGAAGCCCCCCGGAGCCACGCGATGGCGCCGTTCACCACCGGGCTGGTGCAGGGTCTGGTGTTGGCTGCGTTGGTGGCCCTGCTCGCAGCGGGCGTCGCGGTTTGGTGGGCCAGGAGACTCGCAGCGCCCATCCGCAGCCTCTCTTCTGCGGCGGAGCGGGTCGCGGATGGCGAGCGTGCGGTGGCTGTGCCGGCCTCTGGCCCTTCAGAGGTCCGGAGACTGGCCCAGCGGTTCAACGCGATGAGTGCCACCGTAGCTCGTGCCCAGGAGGACCTGGAGGCCCGCGTGCAAGCCAGGACGGAGGAGCTCTCTCGTGCGAGGGCACGACTGGTGCACCAGGAGAAGATGGCTGCGGTGGGCACCCTCGCGGCCGGCCTGGCCCACGAGATCGGCAACCCGCTTGCGAGCATGTCGTCCGAGCTGGAGATGCTGGACATCGACTGGGACGCCGAGGACGCACGGTCTGCGATTCCCGTGCTGCGAGAGCAGGTCTCTCGCATGTCCAGGCTGCTACACCGCCTGGTCGACTTCGGCCGCCCCGCCTCGGACATCAGCGGTCCTTTCGAGATTGCCCCCGCCCTTCAGGAAGTGGCCCGACTGCTCCAACACGATCCACGAAGTCGGGACGTCCACATCTCCGTGGAATGCCCGTCCACGATCGTTGCCGCCAGCGGAAGGGACCAGGTCATGCAGATCCTGGTGAATCTTGGTTTGAACGCTCTGGACGCCGCTGCGAACCCCGGGAGGGTCCTCCTTCGCGGCACGCTCGCGCCGGACGGGCATGTCCAGTTGGAGGTGGAGGACGACGGCACCGGCGTGCCTGCAGAGATGGCCTCTCGCGTGTTCGATCCGTTCTTCACGACGAAGGACACCGGGAAGGGCACGGGGCTCGGGCTGTTCGTGAGCGAACGACTGGTGCGGGAGCTCGGAGGCGAGATCGAGTGGAGCACAGGTTCGATGGGTGGTGCACGCTTCTCGGTCGTCCTTCCTGCTGGATCCACGGAGGCGTCGGATGAGTGAGCGGGTGCTGGTCGTTGACGACGAGGAGGTGCTTCGCGGCAACCTCGTTCGCTTCCTCACACGCCGCAGCCTGTCCGTGGACAGCGCGGCCAGCGCAGAAGAAGCGCTCCGGTTGTTCGATGATGGCGACTATGCGGTCGTTCTGACCGACCTGAAGATGCCGGGGATGGGAGGTCAGGCTCTCCTCCAGCGGCTTCGCGAAGAACGTCCGGACGTACAGATCATGGTCATGACGGCGCACGCGTCGGTCGAGTCCGCCGTGGGTGCGCTGCGTCTGGGCGCTCAGGACTACCTTCTCAAGCCGCTGTCGTTGCAGGAGGTGGGGCAGAAAGTCCATCGGCTGCTCCGCACCCGGGAGCTCGTCCGCGAGAATCAGCGCCTGAGACGCGAGCTTCAAGCCGGCTTCGACGTCGAAGGGATGGTGGCTGAGGATCCCGCCATGCGTGGGGTCCTCGACCTGATCGGGCGTGCCGCAGCCAGTCGGAGCTCCGTGCTCGTCGAAGGAGAGAGCGGCACCGGCAAAGAACTGGTCGCGCGCGCACTACACGAGCATGCTCCGTGGTCGGCCAAGCCCTTCATTGCCGTAAACCTGGCAGCCCAGCCGCGCGACCTCGTGGATGGCACGTTGTTCGGTCATGAGCGAGGTGCTTTCACGGGGGCGTCCGGGCGTCGAGAGGGGGTGTTCCGAGCGGTTCGTGGAGGGACCGTCTTCCTGGACGAGCTGGCGGAGCTCCCTGCCGGAGTCCAGGTCAAGCTGCTCCGGTTGTTGGAGAACCGAGAGGTGCTCCCTCTTGGCGCCGATCGTGCCGTTCCCGTGGACTTCAGGTTGGTTTGCGCCACCAATCGGCCGCTCGAAGCCGAGGTCGAAGCCGGTCGGTTTCGTGAGGACCTGCTGTATCGGATCGACGTCGTACGGATCCGCCTGCCGCCCCTCCGGGAACGCCGGCGGGACATCCCGCCCCTCGTGCGTCGCTTCGTCGACAGGCACTCCCAGGCGTTGGGCAGGCGGCCTCCGCAGGTCTCGAGTGCGGCCATGCGGCGTCTCCAATCCTATGATTGGCCCGGCAATGTTCGTGAGCTGTCCAACGCCATCGAGCGGGCCGTCCTGCTGGGTGACCCGGAGAGCGTTGGCGTCGAGGACCTCGTGCTTCGAGGTTCGCCAGGGCCGGAGACAGACGATCTCAAGACGGTGCTCGAGGACTGCGAACGGAGGCACATCGACGCGGTCCTGGCCGCGTGTGGTGGCGACAAGCCAATGGCCGCCAGGCGCCTCGGCATTCACCTTGCGACCCTGTACCGGAGGCTCGAAAAGCTCGGTGGGGAGACGGGTACGGCCTAGCGTCCCGCGGCGTGCGCTTCGATGAGGTCGAACGCCTCCGGGTCGCCGTCCTTGCCGGACCAGCAACGCAGCATCTCCATCTCTGGGGAAACGACGCACTTGCCCGGGAGGCGGTCGCCTGCGTAGGCGGTGTATAGGAGGCTCTGCTGCCCGGGGTCCGCGAAGATGGGGCCGGTGGTACGAACGCCGTTCGCGTAGGCTTCGGCGCTCTCCCAGGTTGGCGGGCGCGCTTGGTTATTCTGGAACAGCAGGACCATGTAGTCGGCCTCTACGTCCGACCGGGCCCTGAAATCAGCCAACATGTCATCGTGGCCGTTCACCTCGGCCTTGCACGCACCACACCACTCCGCGGTGAGGAACAGGATGTGGTAGCTGCCCGCGAAGTCCCACAGATCCACGGTCTCGCCACACGCATCGGCCATCTGGATGTTGAAGATGGTGTCACCCTCGCCGTTCCCGGTGTGCTCCAAGGTGCCCGGGTCATTGTGTTCCCAGCCGCAGCTGTAGCAGACCTCGTCGGGATCGGCAGGGTTGGACGTGCAGTCGATCTCGTCACCGTCGTTGAACCCGTCGCCGTCGGAGTCCGCGATGTTCGGATTGAGCTGGAGGTCCCACTCGGTGCAGTCGTCCAAGCCATCATTGTCGGAGTCGAGCTTCGCGGACGTCCTGTGCGTCGTCGGCTTGGTGGTCGATGCGGCCTTGGTGGAGGGCCTCGCCCGTCCCTTGCGGCTCGTCCGGGACGTCCGCTTCGTGCTCGACGGCGTCGACGGCCTTCCGGCGGTCACACGCTTGGCCCGGGTCCGCGCCCGCTTGGCTGCCGTGTCCGTCATCGCGGAGGCGTTCCCGTCCTTCACAGTCGCCCCCTCCGGAGACTTCCTCGCCTTCGACGTCGCCGACTTGCGTGCCTGCCGCTTCCTCGGCATCAGCCGCTGCGTCGGATCCCGTCCCTCTTTCGCCGGCTTCACCGGGTGCCGCTCGGCCCACTGCGCGTCGTAGGCGCCGCGTCGTCGGCTGTCCTTGTGCCCGCACACCTGGCCGAGCAGCCCCATCGCGCTGCCCAGTCCGGCCTCGATGGCGGCGAGCAGACTGTGGGCCTCGCCGGTGTCCTTACCGGGTCCGCCGAACCAGCGCTCCAGGCGGTCGACCTTCCACGCCCAGACGCCGTCCTCGGGTCGGGACGCGATGGTGAGCACACCGTAGCTCGCGAGCTTGCGCCGCAGCTCGACCACCGGGACGTTGTTGTTGTAGTGCAGGTACCCGGACCACTGACCGCGCAGCGTGATCGGCCCCTGTCGGCCGGTCCGCTTCTGAGCCTCCTTCACCGCGGCGACGGCATCCGCGGACGTGGTCTCGCCTGTGGGGAAGGCCGGAGCGTCCTGCCCCTCGCCTCCGCGCCACTCCGCGGCGGCATCCTTGGAGAGGTGGACGAGGATCCCGGCAGACTCCGTCGGTCGAAGCACCAAGGCGAACTCGCCGCCGCAGGCGCGACCGTAGGCGCGGATCAGCCGCGGAACGTCCTCCGCGGCGTTCACGAAGGACAGGCGGAATCGCTTGGTCATGCCTTCACCCCCACCTGCTCGAGCAGCTTGGGGCCGAGGAAGACCCCGGCGGCGACGACGCCGGCCAGCATCAGCCACCCCGTCATGCCCATGCCGGAGGACTGCGGGGGCAGCGTGGTGGCGGGCAGCTGCCGACCCTCGCGACTGGCGAGGATCCGCGCGTCCAGCTCCTTCTCGGTGAGCGCGGTCTGCTCCCGCAGGTTCACTGCGTACTGGTAGGCGGCGACGGCCCAGGCGATGGCCGCCACCCCGACGATGACGCCAACCACAATGAGCACCACTGGCGGTCCCTGAACGGACGGCTTGGCGTCAGCGAGGACCCCGGCGGCCAGCGTGCGCCAGCGGTCGAGCAGGTAGGCCAGCTGCTTCTCGAACGGACGCCGCTCGTCGTCCGGGAGCTGGCCCAGCTTGGCGGCGATCCGGGTGAGGTTCTCCCGCGCCGCCTGCATCTCGGTCAGGAAGGCCTCGACGGAGGGGCGGAAGGCCTCGGGATCGCGGACGATCATCGCCTCATAGGACGCGAGGGCGTTCGCCTCGAGGGCTTTCCAGCCGGCGGACCAGCTCGCCTTGATCGTATTCCACGCGATCATCGGCTCGCGCGTCAGGTCGGTCCAGCTGCTCATGAGCGCCTCCAGCACGACGTCGTGCCGCAGCCGAGCTGCGCCAGGTCGGTCGGGTGCGCCCAGCCGAGCTGGGCTGCGGGGGAGGGCTGGGGCTGGAAGGAATGCGCCATCGACTGCAGCCACGGCACCAGGCCGGGATGCTGCGCGTGCGCGGCGGGCACGGGCATCTGCGGCTGACTCGGTCCCCATGGCATCGGGCCCGTTGGCGGTCGAGGGCCTGCACTCGCGCTCAGGGCGCGCTGGGCGGCCAGGATCATCAGCGGCCCCAGCATCGGCGCAAGACCGAACTCGGCACGGGCGGTCTCCTCGGGCACCTCGGCGACCAGGTACAGCCCGGGCCCGATCTGGGTGGCGGCCGCGCGGAAGCCGTTGGCCGCCTGCATGCGGATCCGCGGTGAGAGCTGGGCGACCGGTCCCCACACCGGTCCGGGGTCGGGGGTCCACATCCGCTCCGGCGTGGGATCCGAGGCAGGGTTCGTCCTTGCCCTGCGCCGACCGAAGTCAGCCAGGGAGCGTGCTTGTCGGAAGGCCATCAGGCAGTCCTCCAGGTTCGGTTGCCGGTGCGGGAGGCGACCCGTCGGCGCACCTCGGGGTCGATGCGTCCGCCGTGCATGCCGAGGCGCGCGGACGGGTCGTCGCGGAACTCGGTGCCGTCGATCACGTAGCGGACGACGCAGTGGTAGAGGCCCGGCTCCCCCTGGGGGCTCCGGGTGGTGAGCATGACTTCGGCCGGGATTGAGGCCGGGCGGCGCTCACGGGCGAGGGCGAAGCCTCCGTCTCCCGGTCCGAGCGCGCGGTGTCCTCGGGCGAGGAGCTCCCCGGCCCGCGCAGCGGCGAGGCCGTCGCAGTCCTCGTGCCCCTGCGCGAGCAGGTGGAGGACGTCGCACCAGGTCTCGTCGTCCTCCCGGCGGTAGACGACGCCCGACTCGTAGAGGTTGGGAAGATCGGGATCCCCGCGGAGCAGCCGCGCGTTCTCCCGGGCGAGCCAGTTGAGGAGCCGCAGGGCGGCACGCTCGTGGAAGGCGAGCTTGACCGTGATCTTCACGGGCGCTCCAGGGTCAGAGGTGGAGGTGGAAGCACAGCCGGGTGACGGCCGGCCGCGCGGTGCGGACGGACACCCCGGTCACGCCTGCGAGGGGCACCCCAGCCGACGGCTGCCGGTCGAGGCGCACCTCGGCGAGGGTCCTCACGGGCCCGTCCAGGACGAGAAAGGCGTCATCGGCGAGCGCCCCCTCCGCGACGTCGGCCCACACCGTCCGGGCAAAGGGAGGCACGGTCGTGACCTCCCCCGCCGGGACGACGACGGACCAGACGTTCGCAGAGGGAGCGAAGCCATCGGCGACGTGCACCGCGACCCGCGTTTCGGACGGACCACCAGCCCGCACGCGGATCTGCAGATGCCTGGCGAACAGGCACACCCGGCTGGCCGTGGCCACGCTGATCCGCGCCGCCGAGCCCGACCCGTCGCCCGCCGACCAGGCGAGATCGAGGTCGAAGGGCTGGGCATCGCGGGAGCTGGCCTCGACGAGGCGCCAGGCGGCCCCATGGGCCTCTGCCGCGAGCAGCGAGGTCCAAGACGCATCCTGGCCGGGAGGCGCCGGCTGGAGCCGGACCGCCTCCGCACGAACGGACAGCCGGGTGTCGCGGTGCACACGTCACCTCAGCAGGACGGCTGGACCGGCTTCTCGCCGATCAGCGTGGCGGAGAAGACGCCCTGCTCGCCGACCTCACCGTTGACGGTGATGTCGAGTCCGGCCCGCAGCGACTGGCCCTTCAGGAAGCCGCGCAGGAAGCTGTCCGACGAGAACACCCCGACGGCGATGCCGTCGCTGCTGGACCAGACCACCCGGTCGCCGAAGAAGATCGAGGTGACCTTGGCGTTGTCGGTCGAGCCGGTGAAGGTGAGGTCCCGCGCACGGAAGTCGTGCTGCAGACGGATCTTCACACTGACGCTTCCGCCGCCCTCGTTGCGGTCAGTGCCGCTCACGGCCGTGTGGCCCCAGGTATTGGCCTGGGGACGCGGCTGCGGGATGGGCACCGGCTCGCGACGACGGGGACGACGACGCCGACGACGCGGACGCTCCGCACGGGGACGACGACGACCACCGCGGCGACGGCGACGGCGGCGACGACCGAACTCGAGGTCATCCTCCTCGTCGCCTTCGAACTCGGGATCGTACTCGTCCTCGCCAAAGGCGTAGTCGTCTTCGTACTCGTCCTCGCCGAAGTCGGCGAAGTCCTCGTCCTCGGGGTCAAGGCCTCCGAAGAAGCCTGTGCCCGCCGTGCCGGCAGCCGCCGGGCGGATGTGATCGGTGTCGACGATGAGCTCGCCGGTGTGGGGATCGCGGTAGACCAGGCCAAAGCCCAGCTTGTTCAGGCGACGCATGGCGTGCCCTCCAGATTGGGGTGATGGGGTGTCGACGTGGTCGTCGACGGGGTTGTTGTTGGCGTTGGAAGCCGACCTTAGCCGAGATTGTCGTCCTCGTCGTGGTGGCGACGGCGGACCCGCTCGGCGCGGGGCGTCAGCACCACCTCACGGGGCGGTCCCGCGAGCGCGGGCTCCGTCAGCAGGGCCTGGAACGGCATGCCGCCGCTGCCCATGCCCTCGAGCTGCGGGAGCAGCGACTGCGCCATCGGCGTCGTCGCCCCCTTCTTCGTCGCGAGCGTCTGCCCGGCCTTGCGCGCCACCGTCGCCAGCCACGAGCCCATCAGGCCGTTGCCGAGCGCCAGCATGTGCGCGCCACCGTTCTTGCCGCCCTTCATCGTGTCGTACAGGCCGTAGCCCTGGGCCGCGATCGCGAGCGGCGCCCGGACATCGACCGAGCCGATCTTCAGCTTCTCCTCGCCGAAGTAGCCCTCGGCCATGGACGCTAGGAACAGCGAGCCCTGCGTCTCGGCCGTGTGCACGACCATCGAGCCCGTGTGGGCCATCGACTCCTTCGAGGCATTCGCGCGCCTGGTGAGGTTGGCGATGCGGGTGACGGCCTGACCGAGGGCCGTCTTGGCCTGTCGGTCACTGACCTTGTCACCCTTCATCGCCGCCGCCAGCGCGGACTGGTTCGCCATGGGGGTCTCCCTGGTTCGTGAGCGGCGGAAGTGCCGGTCACGAGGGGAAGGTAGGGAGATGGTCGGCGTTGGACCAAGGGAATCGGTTTCAGCGGGAGGTGGAAGGACGGGCGAGACCGTGGGGAGCTGGGGTCGGCGGGGAGGTCGGGGCGGCGAGGCGGGCGGGAGGTGAGCGAGGGGCGAGGCTCGGATCGTCGATGAGGGCGTGGTGGAGCTGGTTCCAGGGGATGAGGGGAGCGGTCGGGCGTTCCCGGAGGGGCGGGGCGGGCTCGGGGGCGTGGTTGGGTTCGATTCCAGGTGGGGGCTCGGATCGCTGACAGGGTGGCTTTGACGGTCGGTTTCGTGGAGGTCGGGGTGAGCGCGGGTCTGGCGGCGCCGGCTTGGCTGGAGTCACCGAGGATCGGGGTTTGAGCGGGGTCGTCGGGGCGTCGCGCG
>MDTC01229572.1_pt1 | contig 31670 bp, 27 predicted proteins | sample 811181 | NCBI WGS metagenome assembly MDTC01 (sample SAMN05326644, study PRJNA326480) | marine metagenome | isolation source: seawater | place: Pacific Ocean: North | collected 2011
CTTTACGAGGCGACGAATGTTGATGAGGTTGACTTTTTTGGAGGAGATGTTTCCTTGCTATATCAAAGTGCCGAGATCAATGGTCAGTGGCATGTCCAATCAGCGCGCATCGGGGCTTCATGGCTGGAAGCAAATCGCATCGCCACGGGCTTTACTTCGAATTATGTCTTTGACTACATGCGCAATAAGTACGACGTCTTGGTGAACTTCGGCGCGGCGGGACCATTGGATTTATCGGTTCGAAGCAGCGCTCAAACCCGCAACGTAAAATCGGTTGTGTCCGACGCATTGTTCACGCACCTATGGGGCGTTGATTTAAACTTTGAAGGCAACGATGGTGCATCCTTGCGCTGGAGAGGGAGTGTTCGGATGGATAACATCTTTGACGTGCAGTTTGCTGATCTTGGCCAGGTCATACAACCGGGGCGAATGGTGCGATTTGGCCTTACCTTTGAGTGGGTCGACTGAATTACTCGCCTAGGAAAAGAGCCAACCGAGAATGGAACAGATGAGAGCACTGATTTCCGGATTTCCGGATCAAATGAAAGATGCATGGCGCATCGCCGGAGAAACGCCGTTGGACTGGAAGGGTTGGAACCCTTCAAGTGCATTGATTTTGGGAATGGGAGGAAGTGGAATCAGTGGTGCCATTGCCTCTAAAATGCTTGCGAATTCTAGTCCAGCATGCATACAAGCCAACTCGGATTATACCATCCCGGCATGGGTTGGAAGCGACACCCTGGTGTTGGTCTGCAGCTACTCTGGAAATACCGAGGAAACGCTCATGGCTTTGGATGTAGCTGTTGAAAAAAATGCGAGAATTGCCGCGATAACATCAGGAGGAGAGCTCGGGAAGCGATGCGACGAGCACGGCTGGCCTTCGGTTCGTTTTCCAGGCGGTCAACCGCCCCGATCTCAATTTGGATATGCATTCACCTCTGTGATGCATGTGCTTCATTCAGTGGGGTTGGTTCCTGATGCGTTGCACGCGGCCTTTGGGGAAGTTGCCTCGCACCTCGAGGCGAATCAGGCCAACGCAATCGATCGCGCTACAGCGCTCTTAGAGGTTGTGGATGGTCGCCGCATCATGCTTTACTCCGATGCAGCCCAAGAAGGATTGATCATCCGATGGAGGCAGCAGCTGAATGAAAACAGCAAAACGCTTTGCAACCATCATGTCTTCCCAGAGATGAATCACAATGAGTTGGTCGGCTGGGAAAGCGGTGGCGATCAAGAAGTGGTCTTGGTCATCCAAACTCCCGAAGATCATCCGCGAACGCGTGCTAGGATGGACGTTTGCATGGAAATTTTTCGAAATCAAGGAGCAGATGTTGTGGTCGTTGAAGGCGACGGATCCAATGAGATTTTACGTTTCTTCGACTTGGTGCACCTCGGCGACTGGTTGAGCTTGCTCTTGGCGGAACGCTTGGGATGGGATCCGGTCGACATCAAGAACATTGATCACCTCAAGGACGCCCTTTCGAAGGTGAACTGATTTTTGATGAAACCGCGTGTTCATTTTCTATCGTTGGGTCGGGCGTCATACGCACCTGTTTGGAAGCAACAAGAGAATCTGATGCAATCCATCGTGCAGCGGAAGATTGCACGCAAGAAAGCGGGACTTTCCGAACGTGAGCGATCGGAGGATCCAGAATTGGATTTGCCGATGAGCCACTTGTTGTTTGTAGAGCATCCGCACGTTTTAACCCTTGGAAAATCAGGAGACCCCGAAAATGTTGTGGTTACTCCAGCACGATTGAAAGAATTGGGTGTCGAATACTTTCCCATCAACCGAGGAGGAGACATTACATACCATGGCCCGGGACAGCTGGTGGGCTATCCCATTTTGGATTTGGATCAATTTTACACTGACATTGGCAAGTTTATGCGGATGTTGGAAGAGGCAATCATTCTCACGTGTGCAGATTATGGAGTAGAAGCCGGACGCATCGAAGGTCTGACGGGTGTTTGGATTGATGCAGACCAAGGCATGAGTGCGCGTAAAATCGCGGCACTCGGCGTCAAATGTTCTCGTTGGGTAACCATGCACGGATTTGCCTTTAATGTGAATACGGATTTGGATTTTTTCAACCTCATTGTCCCTTGTGGAATCGATGACAGAGGGGTCACTTCGCTGGCAAAAGAATGCGGGAAGGAAATCAATGAGAAGGAAGTCTCCGATCGCTTGATTGGTCACCTCGGTGTGCTTTTCGATTGGAATTTGATTTCTGTGGACTGAAACCGTCGAATTTTACTGACCTTAGTGAAAATTCGGAACATGAAAACGACGCGTACAATCCTGACTATCGTTGCAGTGCTCGTGGCCTTGAGTTACATCACAAACCACGGTTACATATGGGGAGGCCTTTTGGAAACATACGCGCGCGGTTGGAACAACTCAAACATAGACGACATTGAATTTCGGGACTTGAGAACGATTTCTGCTCCTGACAGCGCGTCACCATGGATTGATAAGAGAAATTCAGGTCTGGAATTTTCCGAAGATGACTTGGCTTGGCACGAGGAATACATGTCGGCGAGTTTTTTAGTTCTGCGAGGAGATACACTGCTCTTCGAACAATATTGGCAAGGCCACGATCACACGACTGTCACCAATTCATTTTCGGCGTGCAAGTCAATTGTAGCATTGGCGGTTGGCTTGGCCGTATCCGATGATAAAGTTAATGTAGAGGATGAATTGGCTGACTATCTGCCTCGCTTTGCGGGTGACGGAGGTCGGGGCCTAACAGTGCAACAGGCGCTTCAAATGCGATCTCACATTCAATTTGGCGAAGACTACGCCAATCCATTTGGTTTTATGGCAAAAGCGTACTACCGGGACAATATGCAGGAATTGATCGAACCATTTCGGGTTCCAGAGGTGCCGGGTTCGAAATGGAAATATGAAGGTGGAAATACCATGCTGTTGGGAGAATTGATTGCGGGTTTGGACGAAGGATCCTTGAGTTATTGGGTGGAGAACCGACTATGGAATCCAATGGGTGCTGAGCATGATGCGTTTTGGGCGTTGGACGCGCCTGACGATGAGGGTGGAATCGAACGATGTTTTGCTGCCTATTACGCGACATCCCGAGATTTTGCTCGGTTTGGGAAGCTGATCAATCACCAAGGGAACTGGAATGGACAACAATTGATTGACTCAGCGTTTATGGCTGAAATGGTTGCTCCGATTGCCGAGATTTCGAACGAATGTGATGCCGAGCACTATGGATATCAAATCTGGCTGGGAGAAATGGAATCGGGCATGCCGTTCAGTTGCATGGAAGGATTGCGGGGTCAGATGGTCATTTCCGTGCCTGAATTGGATGTGGTGGTGGTGCGCACAGGTTATGATAAAGACAAGCGAAAAGAGGGTCCATTGCCGTCAGACATTCTTCGTGTATTGAACATGGGCCTCCGATTGATCGGGGCCTAAAGCTTTGAAAATCAAATGTAAACTGACAATGTCCGGCAGTAAATCGAACGTTTTGATTCCCAAAGGGATTCATTGATTTGTGGCAAGCAGGAATAAAGATGAATCAAAACAATCAACCCATTCGATGTCTCGTTGTCGATGATGAGATGCACGCGCGACAGGCCATTTGCCGTCAAATCGAGAAGCATTGTCCGCACTTTCAAATCATCCAGACGGCGAGCAGTGCTTCCGAGGCGTACCAACTGATTAAAGACCTTACGCCGGAGGTGGTCTTTTTGGACATCCAAATGCCACACGAATCAGGACTGGAATTGTTGGACAGATTCAAGGAGCGTTCTTTCTATGTCGTCTTTTGTACCACATACCATGAGTATGCTGTAGAAGCATTGCGGAAGCGAGCGTTCGATTATTTACTCAAGCCCGTCGATGGAAAAGACCTCATAGCGTGCGCAAAGCAAATTACCCACAAATTACGGGTTCAACCGGAAGATGATGTGCCCAAACCGGGAGGGCGTCGGGTAGAGCTGATTACGTCGGGTCAGCGTCATTTTGTGCGGCATGCAGACATTTTGTACGTGGAAGCATCCGGCAGTTATTCTACGCTTTACTTGGAATCGGGTAAACGGATCACCGTTTCTAAAAATCTGAAACGCATCGCAGAGATGCTTCAAGACCCACTTTTCAAACGCGTTCACAACTCATTTCTGGTGCGATTGGCGTCGGTTCAGGCTTTCAACCATCGCAAGGGCGTTCTCCAATTACCCAACGGAAAGGAGGTTCCGGTAGCCGTTCGGAAACGAGAGGAGGTGCGCCGAGACTTAATACAATTGATGGTGAATGAAGTGCCTGTAACAGAAACCAATTTGGCGGCAGAAGACCAAGGGACGTTCGAAAAAACGTAGCGCTCGCATCGCGGGTTATCTTTGCCCCACATGAAACGGCGTGATATCAGGCTATTGAGCCAAGAAGAGTTGAGGGAAGCGGTCGTTGCACTGGGTGAAAAAGCATTTCGTTCGAAGCAGTTGGAGGAATGGATTTGGACAAAATCGGCATCCTCGTTTGACGAAATGAGCAACTTATCAAAGGGATTTCGCGCCAAGCTGGAAGCGGAATTCGATTTGAACAGAATTGAATTGTCCGACCAGCAGATCAGTCGTGATGGAACAATCAAATGCGCATTTGATGTGCGTGCGGGTCAGGTGATTGAAGGAGTGCTTATTCCGACTTCGAAGCGCATGACGGCTTGTATTTCCTCTCAAGTCGGATGCAGTTTGGCGTGTAAGTTTTGCGCAACGGGAAAGCTCAAATTGCTGAAGAACCTTAGTGCGGCAGAAATTTATGACCAAGTGGAGATGATACGGGGGTTGGCCGATCGACATTACGACAAGAACCTCAGCAACATTGTTTACATGGGCATGGGGGAGCCGCTGCTCAATTACAGTGCCGTTCTGGAATCCATAGATCGAATTTGTGGAGAGCCTGGACTGGGCATGTCGCCAAAACGCATAACGGTCAGTACGGCTGGAATCGCAAAGGCCATTAGGCGATTGGGAGATGATGAGGTTCGATTCAATTTAGCCCTTTCGCTTCATGCGGCCAACGATGATAAGCGCAAAAGGATCATGGCGATCAATGAGTCAAACAACCTTGAAGCGTTGGCGGAAGCGTTGCTGTATTTCTATGAGAGAACCGGTACACGAGTGACATACGAGTACATTATCTTCAGGGATTTTAACGACGACCTGGAAGATGCTCGGGAATTGGCGGCATTTTGCGAGCACGTCCCTTGTAAAGTGAACGTCATCGAATACAACCCCATTGACGAAGGTGAATTCGAAATGGCTAGCACAGAACGCGTGGATGCCTTTGTGGATTTGCTGGAATCGAAGAACATCATTGTGAACGTGCGAAGGTCGAGAGGAAAAGACATTGACGCTGCTTGCGGTCAATTGGCGAATAAGAACGCGATAGCAGTTCCCCAGCCGAAAAATTGATCAGTCGAGTTTGAGCACAGCCAGAAATGCAGACTGAGGCACCTCAATGTTTCCCACCTGCCGCATCCGCTTCTTTCCTTTCTTCTGCTTTTCGAGGAGCTTGCGTTTTCGTGTGATATCACCTCCATAACATTTGGCTGTTACGTCCTTACGCACAGGCTTGATGGTCTCTCGGGCGATGATTTTTGCCCCAATCGCGGCCTGCAGCGCAATCATGAATTGTTGTCTTGGGATCAGTTCCTTGAGTTTAAGGCAAATGCGTTTGCCCAAATCGAAGGCATTGTCTTTGTGGATGAGTGCGCTTAAGGCATCTACGGGGTCACCGTTCAGCATAATGTCAAGCTTCACCAGCTTCGACTCTTTGTATTCATCTGGGAAGTAATCGAATGACGCGTAGCCTCGTGACACTGATTTTAGTTTGTCATAGAAATCGAAGACGATTTCACCGAGCGGCATTTCAAACGAGAGTTCTACCCTGTCTGAGGTGAGGTAGACTTGGTTGGTGAGCACCCCGCGCTTTTCGATGCAGAGGTTCATCACTTGGCCGATGTATTCGCTTTTGGTAATGACTTGCGCCTTTATGAATGGCTCTTCAACGTGCAACAAGTGGTTTGGCTCTGGCAAATCGGATGGATTGTTGACGATGAGCATCTCATCTGTCTTGGTGTATGCGTGATAGCTTACGTTGGGAACGGTGGTGATGACCGTCATATTGAACTCCCGTTCGAGTCGCTCTTGGATGATTTCCATGTGGAGCATGCCGAGGAATCCGCAACGGAACCCGAAACCTAGAGCCGCTGAAGACTCGGGCTCAAAGACCAAAGAGGCGTCATTCAGCTGAAGCTTTTCCATGCTGGCTCTCAACTCCTCATAATCCTCCGTATCCACAGGGTAAATGCCTGCAAAGACCATTGGCTTTACGTCCTCAAACCCCTGCACTTTATCCTCGCATGGAGAAGATTCGAGCGTGATGGTATCCCCAACCTTGATCTCACGCGCATCCTTGATTCCGGAAATTATATAACCAACGTTGCCTGCTGAAAGCTCTTTTTTTGGCATCAACTCCATCCCAAGGGTTCCAATCTCATCTGCATCGTACACCTGATTGGTTGCGAAAAACTTCACGCGATCCCCCTTTTTGAGGCGTCCATTCAAGATTCTGTAATAAGCGATAATGCCGCGAAACGAATTGTAAACGCTGTCAAAAATCATGGCTTGCAGCGGGGCATTCTCCTCGCCACCTGGCGCTGGAACGCGCTCCACGATGGCCTCAAGTATGTCATCGACACCAAGACCGCTCTTTCCGCTAGCAGGAATAATGTCATCAAGGGAACAACCAATGAGGTCAACGATTTGATCACCGACAACTTCTGGGTCAGCAGAATCCAAATCCATCTTGTTCAAGACCGGAATGATTTCGAGGTCGTGTTCCAATGCCAGATAAAGGTTCGAGATGGTCTGAGCTTCAATGCCTTGGGTGGCATCCACTATCAGCAACGCACCTTCACAAGCTGCAATGGAACGCGACACTTCGTAGCTAAAGTCCACGTGCCCCGGAGTGTCGATGAGGTTGAATACAAATTCCTCTCCGCTTGGGGAGGTGTACGCCATCTGGATGGCGTGGCTCTTTATGGTGATTCCACGCTCCCTTTCGAGATCCATGTCATCAAGGGCCTGTTCTTGCATCTGGCGCTCACTGATTGTCCCAGTCGTCTGCAAAAGACGGTCAGCTAGGGTGCTTTTGCCGTGGTCAATGTGGGCAATAATGCAAAAATTACGGATGTTCTTCATCGATCGATCTTGTTCTACAAAAATACAGTGCAAGGGACTCATTTTGTCGGATGTTTCATCGCTTATTTCTAATGGCGCTCCGATGCACTATATTTACAAACTTCTCGAGTCGAAAATTGTTGAGAGCGCAACGTTTTTGTCAATTTTTCGGTTCTGAAAATGAAAACCTGATTTACATGAAGCAATTCTGTTTTGTCCTCGCCTCACTCCTTGTTTCCATTTCCTCGTTTGGTCAAAACCTGACCAATGATAGGCTTGATTTTTCCACGGGTAGCGAAGCGTATCAACAGCCCTCAATGACAACGGCTGAAGACATTCTCGATCGTTACGGCTCGTTCAAAGGGGCGGTATTGAATATGACCCGTGATGAACACATCGTCCTTCGTGCATGGGAAGGTTTTGACAAGGATGCGGCGCGCAAAATTTTGAAAGACCGCAAAGACCAGTGGAAGCTCGATCATGCAGATGAAATAGAGGCTCGGAAGCAAGCGAGAATGCAACAAACAGATGGATGTGATTGCTGGGTTGAGCCCGACGGATCATACATAACGGTTGATGGCGCAGCCAGTGATAATGCATATTCCGGCGCGGCGGAGTACGTTGATTTTTCAACACCAGCCATCCAATTGCCATTTGAATTTGAGTTGTACGGCATTGTCTATGACAGCTTTTTTCTGAATTCAAAGGGTTCGGTGTCGTTCGGAGGTTATACCATCGATTGGACTCCGGAGGAGTTTCCTGTCACCACAGACGAGGTTGCTCAAATTGCCGGCTTTTGGGCCGATTCAGACTACACCACTTCAGGTGAAATTTATTACAAAGTCACGCAAGAAGAAGTCTACATCAATTTTGTTGATGTTGGATACTACAATGACAACACGGATTTGCTGAATTCGTATCAAATTGTCATCACAAGCGATGATTCGGGCGCGCTACCTGACGGCGCAAACACACAGATGTGTTACCTGGACATGAACTGGGCTCATGGTGACGTTGGTGGGTCCGGGGGATGTTGCGGAACTAGCCCGGCCACAGTTGGGATGGACGCCGCACCTGACTTTGGTCCGTATCTTCAGTTTGGCCGCTTCAATACATTGGACGACACCTACAATGGACCGCAAGGCACGGGTGATGGCAACGATGATGGAGTTAACTGGTTGGATTACCGAATTTTCAATATGGACGCATCTGAGGATAGTGAAAACATCAACCCATTCCCCACCGGTAGTTTGGGGTGTGACACGCTCATCCTGTGTTTGGGGAATACGTTCGACATCAACATGAGCTTTTTAGGCCCTGAGCCGAATCAAACCATTTCTGTTGAGACCAATGATTTGGCCGGGTGGGATTACGATTTGACCGACGGAGAGACAGCAAACATTACAGGGCTGTTTACGGCTTTGCCGGAAAATGTTGGCACCAATGTGATCAACATCACAGCCACCGATGATGGCACACCCACGGGAGTGACAGAACTCACCGTAATCATTGAAGTCCTCAACATTGAATTGCCGGAGTTGGTAATAGAAGGAAACAGTGCAATTTGTGCAGGGGGCGAAGTGGAAATAACGGCTTCGGGAGCCTTTGATGAAATTGTGTGGTCGAATGGTGTGGTGGGCAATACGAACACTTACACTTTCGGCGGAACGTTTTTTGTTACAGGATACTTGGATCAATGCACTCAAGTAGAGGAGTTTTATGTGGATCAAAGCCCGTACTTTCTACCTGATGTAGAAGTGGACCCACCCTCAGTTTGTCCCGGTCAAACGACCGTGGCAATCGTTGATTCGCTCGAGCAATTGGGCTATGACATATATGAGTGGGAGGGAGATTGGAACGGGCTTGGAGGAGAAGTCGTCGGAACCATCGGAGAAGCCGGTGCTGAGCTGACCGCTGGAGTTTTCCGTTTGTTGGTTACAGATGATGAAGGTTGTCAAGGCCAAAGGGTCTTCATCATCGAGACCGTTGGCTCGTATATCCCTGATGCCACGATTGAGCCATATTGCGATGGCATACCAAATGAAGTGACGTTCGACGGCGGATATTCGAGCCCAGAGGAGGGTACTTTTTACGTGTACCTGAGTTCCAATGAAGATTCGGGTTGGGGCGGTAGCTATTTGGAACTGATTATCAACGGGACAGACAGCTACATTTTGACCTCTTCGGCGAGCTTCACTCAATTTGACTTTGACATTGCGGCTGGCGATGATATGGAGTTGATTTTCTATGATGACGCCAACATTGACTCGGATGTACTTTCGGTTACTGTTTACAACTGTGGTTATGAGAACGGGATTGAATTGAATGACTTGGCTCCAGGGACAATTTTGACAGCTGCAGCAGACTGTGAAGCGTCTCCGGCAATTGGTGAATGGAATTGCCTTTCTGGACCAGAGCCTTGGTCGTTTTCAAATCCCAATGAGTATGACACAGATTTTTTCCCAACGGGATATGGCTTGTACGAAATCTGTTTCACAGAAGAGACATGCGAGCAGGATTACTGCTATGACGTCGAGATCACTGAGGAGCCATCAATTACCCTGTCAACAGCGAATGACGTGCTTTGCAATGGGGAAGCAACAACGGTTTTTGCAGATGTTGTGGACATCGGGGGAACGGCCGGATTGAATTGGTCAGCTCCGGGGGATGACGATGTGTTTGAAAATGACTTCTCATTCTCAAATCCTACCACTTACAATGCTTCTGTGGTTATCACGAATGGATGCGGTACTGCCAATGCGTCGATTCCGCTATACTCACAATACACACCTGAGCCTGAATTGGAAGATGAAAGTTTGTGTGACGGAGGAGAAGTCTATCTCGATCCCACGAGCCCGGATACGCCAGACCTTGAGTTTGAATGGTTCATTGATGGGGATTTGATTCCTGGCGAAATTGCTGAGGAGTACACAGCGGTTTCTACAGGAGAGTTTTGTGTAGAGGTAAGCAATCAATGCGGACAAGGCGAGGCTTGTGCTTTGATCACCATTGTCGGTGAAATTCCACCGCCACTTGATAGCACGGCAGTCGACTGCGCTGGAGAAGGCATCGCTGTTGTTGCGCCAGACTTGCCCAGTGGATATACGGTTGAATGGCCTGACGGTTCAACGGACATCAATTGGGAAGTGGCCGATGGAAGTTCCTATGATGGAACAGAAATATGCATGGACTACACGGATCCTTTCGGTTGCGAAACCAATACCATTTGCACCTATTTGTACATCGGATTACCACCGACGATTGATGCGGAGCCGATCCTTGAAGATGGAGACTTTTTGACGCTGTGTCCCGAGGTCGAATATGATTTCGATTTGAGCGCACAAACGTGGGACGGGACGTCCTACCAAGACGGAGCAGGAGAGTATGAGTGGTGGGTTGAATGCCCGGACACTACGATTTACTTCGGCGATCCTCAAGACGCCATGACGGTAGTGAGTTCAATGTTGAATCAAAACTGTTGGGAGTATGGGATCACACTGGTCGGTTCGGCGATAAATCCTTGCGCAGTGGCTGGTATTCGCCAGGAATGGGAGGTGCTTGTTGACTATTGTGAACTTACCATTCCGAATGTATTCACTCCTGATTACGGAGATGACCTGAATGAAAGTTTCTACATTACAGGATTGGAAGTCTACGATGATGTTTACATGCGCATATACGATCGCTGGGGCCAAGTCGTCTACACAAGCAATGCGTATGACAACGATGACGCATGGAGACCAAACAATGACGAGACGGGTACTTATTGGTACACGATGTACTTGCCACAGAACGGAAGGGAGTACAAAGGCGCAGTGACAATTCTTCGCGACTGATTTCAAGGACTGAATTCTACGAAATTGGCCAAGTCAAAGACGCATTACGTCTGCACATCTTGCGGGCATGAATCCTTGCAATGGGTGGGTCAATGTCCGGGATGTAAGGCTTGGAACACACTCGAGGCGTTTACAGTAAAAGCGGCCTCGCCTGCTCAACGAGCCGGACAATCTGCGGGTAAGGGGCTTCAACCGGTGCAAGCCAAACCACTTGCGGATGTCAGGGTCATGGAAATGGATCGGATGTCCACTGGCGATCCAGAATTGGATCGTGTATTGGGTAAAGGAGTGGTGCCAGGGGCGGTCGTTTTATTGGGAGGAGAACCGGGAATTGGCAAGTCGACATTGATGCTTCAGTCGGTGTTGGCCATGGCCAAAAAGACGAAACGCATTTTGTATGTAGCGGGTGAAGAAAGCCCGGAGCAGGTTCGCATGCGGGCAGAAAGACTCGGTGAAGTCTCTCCCGCACTTTATGTATTTCCTGAAACAGACGCACAAGCAGTATTGAGGGAATTGGAGGCCAATCGGCCGAGTGTTGTCATCATTGACTCCATTCAAACCATGTTCCTTCCTGAAGTTGAATCGGCTCCAGGATCGGTTTCTCAAATTAGAGAGACAGCGGGCGCTCTTACGCGGTTTGCGAAGCAGCACCATGTCCCTGTTTTTTTCATTGGTCACATCACAAAGGAGGGCTCGCTTGCTGGGCCAAAAGTGCTTGAGCACATGGTTGATGTGGTGCTTCAGTTTGAAGGAGAAAGGCATCATGCTTATCGCATGCTGCGCGCCGCTAAAAACCGTTTTGGCACTACGGCAGAATTGGGCTTGTATGAGATGCGCGGATCGGGATTAATTCCTGTGGATCATCCTTCAAATGCCTTATTGGGCCAGAGCTCAGACGAGGATGCTTTGAGCGGAACTGCCATTTCAGCAGCCATGGAGGGTGCTCGACCGATGCTGGTGGAAGTTCAGTCCTTGGTCAGTTCTGCCGTGTACGGTACGCCACAAAGATCAGGAACAGGCTTTGATTTGCGTCGGCTTAATATGTTGCTTGCGGTTCTTGAAAAACGATGCGGTTTCAAACTGGGCACGCAAGATGTTTTTCTCAACATGGCGGGCGGGCTTCGCATTCAGGATCCGGCTTTGGATCTTGCGGTGGTAGCGGCCATTTTGAGCAGTGTGCTGGATGTGCCGCTGCCATATGGAACAGTGTTCGCTGGAGAAGTAGGGCTAACCGGTGAGATTCGTCCTGTTCCAAGGATGAATCAACGCATGGCAGAGGCATCGCGATTGGGGATGAGGCGGATGTTCTACAGCGGACACGCTCGCAATTTAGAGACTCCAAAAACAGGGAACATGGAGCTCATTGGAATTCGACAAGTCAGCGACTTGCACGGAAAACTGTTTTAGTCGCTGAACTTTCCATTACTTCTTTCCAGCAACGATGACCACAAATTCTCCACGAGGTTCGTGCGAGCGAAAATGTTGCATCAGCGCTTGAGGTGTGCCTCTCAAAGTTTGTTCGTGCAGCTTACTGATTTCGCGGGAGCATGAGACGGCACGATTTGATCCGCAGTGAGCTTCAATTTCTTCCAGGAGTTTCATGATGCGGTGAGGTGATTCGTAGAAGACCACGGTGCGCTCTTCATCTGCAAGTGCGGTTAATCGTTTTTGACGCCCTTTCTTGTGTGGTAGAAAGCCTTCGAAAACAAAGCGATCGCAAGGAATCCCGGACACCACCAATGCGGGCACGAACGCTGTGGGACCGGGGAGGCAAATGACTGGAACATTGTTTTCGACGCAGGCACGCACCAATAAAAAAGCCGGATCAGAGATGCCAGGCGTTCCAGCATCTGAGCAGACTCCCAATGTTTGTCCCGCTTGCAATGCACTGATCCATCCCGGGATCCCCCGATGCTCGTTGTGTTGATGATGCGCCTTCAAGGGCGTTTCGATTCCAAAATGCCTCATCAATTTGCCCGTATTGCGTGTATCCTCAGCGAGGATGTAGTCTACACGCTTCAGTGTTTCAATCGATCGCGGCGCGAAGTCGAGTAGATTCCCAATGGGCGTTGGCACGAGGTAAACAGCGCCGTTTTGCATTTCAAAATCTGACATGATCAAGCAAATAAACGGCGAACACGTTGCAAGAAATCAAAGGCTGCACCTTCTTCATTGTCCCAATCGACGGTTTGACTGACTCGTTGATTGAGGTGTTCCATTGCACTGGGATAAGAGCTCATCTGTTCCAATTCGCTGCAAAGTGTTAGAAGGGCTTTGACATCTCCATCGCACAAATCTCCGGCAAATCGAACGCGGTCATTGATGCTCAATGTATTTTGAATGGAAGCAATGCGCTGGTCGCTCAAAGCTTCTGCAATGCTTTTTCCTGCCTCTGCCTCCGTTCCAATCTCTGGATCTGGAATTTGCTTGATTTCACTTTCGGGAGGCACTTGAGCCGCAACCTCAACGGTAACTTGAGGCTTGGGCTCAGGATGTATTTCCAGGGGCTCGGGTGCTGCCGGTTCGGCGATTGCATGCTCTGCGAGTGTCAACGCTTCGAGTGCGCAGTGCAGTTGATTGCGCAAGTGCTTCCACGCATCAGGATTGGCAGGTTTGCGCAACAAGGCTTCCTTTGCAGCATCGATGTGGTTGAGGGCTTTTGTACGGAAATTCATGGGCGCAAAATTAGGGTCAGTTTGAGGATCGTCGGAACAAGGTTTTGAGCAGTTCTTTTTCCCGCTGGAGATTTTCCCGACGGTGATCTTTTTGAGCATCGCGATCCCAACTGTACACGGGCTCGTCCAGCGTACCTTCCATGGCAATGAAAAAGCGTTGACCAAGACCGTCATCTTCAATGACCCCGAATTCATCGTTTCGGCTATTGCGCAGGTCACGCATGGCAAAGCCTAGCGTGTAGTCCAAGCTTTCATCGAATCCATATGCGCCTTCCAATGAAATATTCATAGCTGAGGAACGGATGTCAAGCGAAGGGAGTTGAACGGATTCTTTGGAGATGTAGACGGCGGATTCGAGACTTTCAAGTTCCACGTAGCGAAGGCGACTTCGCAAATCATCAGGGTCTACGAGCGGCGCCATCATGCGATTTTCTTTCAAGTAATCGGCGATGTCATCAAAGGCCTCAAGGTTCTTCAAGGTGCCACCTGCAATGGAAACCGTTCCCAGCACGTCAAGAGTTTGCGGCTGCCATCGTAGGTTTTTGGGCCATTCGAATTGAATCGAACCGGACGCGTCAAATGTTCCGGTGAGATGTTCGGCGCGGAGGGTTTTTTGGTCGAAGTCTTCAAAGGCAAAAAACAGTTCATGCAAATCGCATCCCGAAAAGGTGGGGTGGGCCACGACAATCGCTTGCTCGGGAGATTGAAACTCAATGGAAGCGTCTCCCACCATTGTGCCACTTAAAGTGGTTGCGGAGAAACGTTTAACGTTCCAACGTTCTGGAGTCAGTTGACTGCTGAACCCAACGTTTTCTATGGCCCAAAGGCCATATTGCAGTCGATCGATACTCGCTTGAATGGTCAGGTCCGATCCGCCTGGAAGTTGCAAGTCTTCGAGGTTGAGGGAGGAATCAGAACGACTTTCAGTGGCGGCAAATGTCCAGTGGTCAGTTTCAACATTGCATTCCAAGCGCATTGTTTGTTCGCGCAATTGCTCTAAGGGCTCAGGAAATGTAAGTGAACCTGTAATTCTGGACGCATCCCATTGAGCAGTCCAATTCTCGGTAAAGAGTCGATCGTCATTGATTTCGCCTTTGCCGTCGAAACCCCAAGGGATACCGTTAGCGACTCCAAGCCAATCCGCAGCCTTCCAATCGGCATCGACGCTCCAAGTGTTGTTTTCCATTGCAGCAATGGTTCCTGTCCATGAAGTTGTTCCGTTCTGAGGGCGTTTGCCCGTCCATTGGAGTGGTGAGGGCATGGCCTTCCAGGCGTTCCAGTCGATCTCGCCCGTTCCTTTTGCGATGAATGTGCCTCGGTTGAGTAGAAAATCATGGACAGCTCCGTGCCATTGAATTCCTTTCGTTGCCATGCTCAAAGCGGGGAGATCGGCACGCCACATGTTGTTTTCGTATTTCAACCACAATTTACCGCTCGCATTCAAATCCAGTTCAAACGGTGGGTCACCTGCGAACGGAACGCGCCACTGGCTCGGATCAATTTGCCAGTTGGACTTAAACGTTCCGTCTTCCCAGAACCACTTTCCATTGACCACGGCATCAGACTTCATTTCATTCCAAGGGCTCGGGAGCTCTATCAGGGTCAGCACTTCACGAAAAGACAAGTTTTTGGCTTCACCCTCAATGTTCCACTTGGACTCTTGGTGCGTCATTTTCGTGGTCCAAGAAGCTCCAATCCAGTCTGCATTGTCGACTGAAACCCCCAATTGTTCGGTTTCGGCATTATACGTGCATGCGGCTTCCCATGTCAACGGCAAATCGGTGCTCCAGTCGGCAGAAGTGAATGCATTGATTTGACCGTGACCTGTTGCGCTCAATATTTCATCCGACCAAGCTAGCGAAGCCATTGCCTCTTCAATGGTTATTTGTCGGTCGTCGAGGGTCAACACGGTGGACTTGACAGTCAGGTCATCAATGGCAAATAGGGAAGTGGAAAGAGAGTCTTCGGAAGGTTTCCAAACATCCGTGTTCCACTGTCCTTGACGATTTGGGACAAGGTTTATTTCAGCGTTTTCCAGGCGAAGGGCTTGCAATTCATATTGCCCTTGAATCAACTTTAAAGCATTGCACTCAAGTGCTAGCTGGTGCGTTTTTAGTAAGGTGTCAGAATGAATGCCCGAACCGAGGATGTACATGTTTTCAAGGATGAGGGAAACACGCGGAAAAGAAGACCAGATATCGAGGTGAATGGATTCAATGTGAGCATTCGTTTTCAATCGTTCAGACAAAGCAATGAGAACAGCTGCTTCTGCTTTGTCTTCATTTTGGAACAACCAAATGGCACCGCCTCCAATGGCCAATGCGCTGGCAATGAGCAGGAGGAGGGCGAAGGTTTTCAATTTATGCATGATGATTAGCCATTCGAAGCTACAGACTTGAACGATGCTTCGTGCACAAGCATTGCATGGGATGTACACACATTGCCGTGGAAGACGCATCTTTGCAATATGAAAAAGCGCACATTCATAAAATTGGCAGGCACGGTGGGTGCTGGAATGATGATTGCGCCTTTGGCGAGCTGTGGCGGTAAAAATTCCGCAGATGCACCGAAGGTGAAGGGAAGCAGGCCGCAGCCATTCTTATTTGAACAGGAGCCGTTGGGGTATGATTTTGCGGCCTTGTCGCCGGCCATCGATCCAATTACCATGGAGATTCATTACGGCAAGCATCATGCCGGATATGTTACCAAGTTGAATCGTGCCCTGCATTCTGTCCAAGGCATGGAGGAAGAGGTCTCTTTGGTTGAGTTGCTCAAAGGATTAAAGCCAGGCGATACTGCCTTGCGCAACAATGGCGGCGGCCATTACAATCACACGTTGTATTGGCGCACACTTGCGCCAGGCGGAGCGCCGTCACCAGAAGGTGATTTGAAAAAAGAACTGGCAGATACTTTTGGTTCTTTGGATGCTTTCGAAAAGGAATTTGCAACTGCAGCCGCAACACGATTTGGTTCAGGATGGGCTTGGCTCATGCGCGATAGCAGTGGTGCCTTGAGCGTGACGAGCACTCCAAACCAAGACAATCCGTTGATGAATGGAATAGTGGAATCAGCAGGAACCCCGCTCCTGGGCATTGACGTCTGGGAACACGCTTACTACTTGAATTATCAGAACAATCGCAAAGCGTATATCTCAGCGTTTATGGAACGCATCAATTGGGATGTCGTAGCGGCAAACGATCAGGCTTGAACGAATTGGTTGGCTCAGTCTTTGCGAGTGAGGGTGTTGGACAACGTGATCCCACCTTTCATAAGCAGTTGTCGGAAAGCCAAATTATCCTCAGGCTTCAGAATATAGGTTTCCTTGTCCAAGGGATTTTCAGAACGTGCTTCGAATGAGCCGCTGAGGACTTCGCTCCAGACGGTCATAGCATCTGTTGTGGCATCGAATTGGTACACTTTAATTTCATCCTTCCGCCGCCTCGCAAGGACGATTTGGTATTGCCCATTGTCGCCAATTTGGTTGACAACAAGATAACCATGAAAACGCCGAAGCAGTACATCGTTTCCAATCACCATCGAGTCTGCCGGAGAGTTCAGATCATAAAATGATGTTGGGTTGATGGTCAGCGTTAGATTTTCACCATCTGACCAAGTTCCTTGCCATTTATTTGGGAAATCCGTCAGGTTTTTCCTTCGCATTGGCATCGGTTCTTCGAACGTCACATTGGAGCAGCCTGTCCAGAGGAAGGCACCCATGAAAAGAAAAAGTAAAACACGAAAGTTCATATTTAGGCAAGTAAGATCGAGGCCAAAACCCCAACGGTTAGGCAGTACACCGCGAATGTATGCATCTTGGTGCGCTTCACAAATCGAATCATCCATTGGCAGGCAATCCAACCACTTGAAAATGCCGCAACCGCCCCTAGGGCGTACGCCTGCCAACTTACCGTTGCTCCTTGTCCAATCCCGTCTTTGTAGAGGTCGATTAATTCAAGCGCAGTGGCTCCAAAAATAACGGGAAGGGCCATGAGAAAGCTGAACCGTGCTGCTTCTTCCCGAGAAATTCCGAGAGCTATAGCTGCTCCTATCGTCGACCCAGAACGGCTGATTCCCGGCACAATGGCAAAAGCTTGTGCGCAACCAATCAGCAGACCTGTTTTCAGAGAAACGCCTTGTTTGCGGGGATTCATGCGCTCTGAAGCGGATAGTATTATCGCTGTAGCGCACAACGACCAACCAACGCGATTGGGATGATTGATGAAAAAGTCTTCCAGCGAATGACGCATGGTGAACGCTACGAGCACAGCGGGAATCACGGAGGCAGCAAGCCAGAAAATATAGCGCTGCGATGTCTGTCTTTGGGCGGTGTCTGAAGCGAGTGAACCTGTGATAAGTTGAGCAATGTCTTTGCGGAAAACCACCAATGTGCTGCAGGCTGTCGCACCGTGGACCAAAATGCTAAACGTCAAGTCAACCTCTGCGAGGTTGAACAATGACTTCCCTAATTCGAGGTGACCCGAGCTACTCACAGGCAAGAATTCTGTTAACCCTTGAATCAACCCAAGGATAATGGCTTCCCAATGGGTCATCAGCGCTTGAGGATGGCGTAGAAAACGGTGCCGTAGCCACCAAGCACAACAATCGGAGCGAGGGTAATCCGACGAAAGTTAAAAATCTCTTCACTGAATGCAGTCGGATCTTCGGCAGCCCCCCCAGACATGAGTATGTAGCCCAGTATCAAAAGCCCAATCCCTGCGATGAGCCATTGGTAATTTGACTTCTGCATGGCAAAGCCGGGGGCGCGTTTGTTGGAATCTTTCATGTGCGACAAATTTAATGCAACCGATCCAATCGGCTTCGTAGGAATCGATTGACAGCAATTGCCGTCGAAACGCCTCCAAATACCCCGCCTGTAAACGTCAGAATCACGAATAGAATGACCAAATACATAAGGCTAAACGGTTCAAGTAAGTCCGTATTTTGAAGGGTCACGAGCGACAGGATGCCATTCACGGCAGTGAATGCAATCCCACCTGAGATAACGCCGTAAAAGACGCCTTGCTGGATAAAAGGTGATCGAATTGCTCGCGGGTTAGCGCCCACAAGTTGCATGGTTTTGATGATAAACCGACGAGCAAATATGGTCAACCGTATGGTGTTGTTCATCAGAGCAAATGCGGCAAACATGAAGAGCAATGCAAGACCGGCGAGTGGGGCCATCAAACGCTCAATGGTCCCTTCGATTTGCTCGAGCAATTCGGATTGCCAAACGACTTCGGAAACGCCTGGAATTTGTTCCATGCGACTCACCGCTGTTTGCAATTCAACAGTGCTGCTCCAGTCAGGTTTCATGCGCAAGTCCATCACATCCGAAAGTGGAACATAGCCCAAAAAATCAACAAAAGACTCTCCCAGCTGCGCCTCCAAATCTGCACTCGCTACTTCTGCGTCGATGAATGAAACCGATTCTACAGCTGGGTCCGTGCGCAGCATTTCTTTTGCCTCGAGGAGCACATTCGCTTCGACCTCGCGTTGGAAAAAAACCTGCACCCGCGCTTCTTGCCGCAATTGTTGTTCCCAATGCATTCCCAAGAATCCGAGCACGATAAGCAATCCGATCAGCAGCAGGGTGAGACTCATGCCTACCGTGGTCGTAAGGGCAGTCGTGATTTGCGCGCCAGAAGGCCTCTGAGAGTGGGGTTTTTTGGAGGGCATGAAGGTGTTTCGAAGTTCAAAGATGCGAGATAAAAGCGAATGATGTGCCAATCAATGTTATTCGAAGGCTGTGCGTTTGCAGATGGAGGTTAGAATGGGGTTAAATAAAGTATATTTGTGAGGAATATCAAAGGAAACACGATGATTACAGTCAATGAAAGCGCGCGCGACGAGGTGCTCAAATTGCTGAGTGCTGATGAGCATCCGGAGGGGAGTTTTGTGCGTGTTGGGGTCAAAGGAGGCGGTTGTTCGGGATTGTTGTATGAAATGACTTTTGATCACGACATGAAAGAAGGCGACGAAGTTTTTGAAAACAACGGAGTCAAGGTGGTGGTCGATCGAAAAAGTTATTTGTACCTCATAGGAACTGAATTGCAATTTAGCGGAGGCCTCAATGGAAAGGGTTTTCAGTTCTACAATCCTAACGCCAATCGAACATGTGGGTGCGGAGAGAGTTTTTCATTGTAAGAACTCACCTGAAAAGACAGTAACACTTGATAAACACCGATGGCATACGACGGTAACGATAAGGTATTGGAGGAGTTCACGGGAAAGGCGTACGAATTCGGATTCACCACGGACATTGAATCGGACAAAGCTCCAGCGGGACTCAACGAAGATATTATTCGGCTGATTTCTTCAAAAAAGGAGGAGCCGGAGTGGATGCTTCAATATCGCCTGGAGGCGTTTAAGATCTGGCAGAAAATGGAGGAGCCTGACTGGCCACATCTTCATTACAAAAAGCCAGATTATCAGGCTATTAGCTATTATTCAGCTCCAAAGCAGAAGAAACAGCTCAACTCCATGGATGACGTAGATCCGGAGATGCGCAAGACCATGGACAAACTGGGAATTTCCATCGAAGAACAGAAACGATTGTCCGGCGTGGCTGTCGATTTTGTGATGGATTCCGTTTCTGTTGCGACCTCTTTCAAGGAGAAGCTCGGAGAATTGGGCATCATCTTTTGTTCGATGAGCGAAGCGGTCAAAGAACATCCAGACCTCATCCGCAAGTATTTGGGCAGTGTTGTTCCAACCAAAGATAATTTTTTCTCAGCCTTGAATGCCGCAGTCTTCACAGACGGCTCATTTTGCTACATTCCTAAAGGCGTTCGTTGCCCCATGGAATTGAGCACTTATTTCCGGATCAATGAGTCGGGAACAGGGCAGTTTGAGCGCACCTTGGTGGTAGCCGATGAGTCGAGCTATGTGAGCTATCTCGAAGGATGCACTGCGCCGCAGAGAGATGAAAACCAACTTCACGCCGCTGTTGTCGAATTGGTTGCTCTCGATGAAGCGGAGATTAAATATTCAACCGTGCAGAATTGGTACCCAGGCGATGCGGAAGGCAAAGGCGGCGTATTCAATTTTGTGACCAAACGCGGCATCTGCCACCGCCGTTCCAAAATCAGTTGGACTCAGGTGGAGACCGGATCAGCTGTGACTTGGAAATACCCAAGTTGCATCTTGAAGGGCGATTACAGTGTTGGGGAATTTTACAGTGTTGCCGTGACCAACAATGCGCAACAAGCGGATACCGGCACAAAGATGATTCACTTGGGCAAGAACACTCACTCTACCATCATCTCCAAAGGCATCAGCGCCGGAAAAAGCCACAACAGTTATCGCGGCTTGGTGCAGGTCATGCCCTTGGCAGAAAATGCCCGCAACTTTTCGCAATGCGATTCGCTGCTCATGACAGATACGAGTGGAGCCCATACGTTCCCATACATTGAGGTCAAAAATCCAACCGCCAAAGTGGAACACGAGGCAACGACGTCAAAGATTGGGGAAGATCAGATTTTTTATTGCCTGCAGCGAGGCATCGATGAGGAACAAGCCATCAGCTTGATCGTCAATGGATACGCGAAAGAAGTATTGAATCAATTGCCTATGGAATTTGCCGTAGAAGCACAAAAACTCTTATCCATTTCATTGGAAGGAAGCGTAGGATAATGATAAACATTAAAGAACTTCAGGCCTCAATCGGCGATACTCCGATTTTGAAAAGCCTCAATCTCGAAATTAAACCTGGAGAAGTCCATGCGATCATGGGCCCAAACGGATCGGGAAAATCAACTCTGGCTTCTGTTCTTGCAGGACGTGAGGATTATGACATAACGGGCGGTTCCGTTGATTTTGATGGCCAAGATCTCTTGGAAATGGATGCGACGGAGCGAGCACGCTCCGGGTTGTTCTTGGCTTTTCAATATCCGGTTGAAATCCCAGGTGTTTCCAACATCAACTTCATGCGTGCAGCCGTCAATGGAAAGCGAGAACATGAAGGCTTGGAGCCCATCAAAGGAAAAGATTTTCTCAACCTTGTCAAGGAAAAGGCTTCCTTGGTTGAACTGGATGGCCGCTTGCGCAACCGTTCAGTGAACGAGGGTTTTTCAGGAGGTGAAAAAAAGCGGAATGAGATTTTTCAAATGGCCATGCTTGAGCCTCGCTTTGCGGTTTTGGATGAGACCGATTCAGGACTGGATATTGACGCTTTGCGCATCGTTGCCAATGGAGTCAACGCCATGCGTTCACCGGAACGAAGCTTCTTGGTCATTACCCACTACCAGCGTCTGTTGGATTACATCGTCCCTGATTTCGTTCACATCCTTGTAGATGGAAAAATTGTGATGTCAGGTGACAAAGAACTTGCCTTAAAGTTGGAGGAAGAAGGTTACGATTGGATCAAAGAAGACGTGAGCGCATGACCCCCTCGGCAGAACCAATCGTCATGGATTTGCAGCGCAAACCCAACATTCATCCAGCCACTCAGGCGAAAGGAGAAGCCTTGGTTTCTGCGCTTGCTGGGCAACGCACCAGCGTCGATTCTGCAGCGAAGTATTTGAGCGCTTTGCCGGTTCCGCACCGTCGTGTGGAACGATGGAAGCACACAGCTGTATCCGGGTTCTGGGCAGACTATTCGGAGCCAGTGGTTCAAACCATTGAAGCGGCAGGCTGCGAAGCTTGCCCAGTGCCTGGATTGCATGCCTACAGAATTGTATTTGTCAACGGAACTTTTGATGCAGAGGCGAGTGATTTGCCTGTGCACAGTGGCGTTCGTTGTGAGCCACTGTCGATGTCTTCAGCAGGTATAGAAGCAGAAGGAAATTTAGAGTCAAGGGAGTGGTTTGCAGCATTGAATGGAGCGTTTGCAGCAGAGGGGATGAAACTGCTTGTTGAGCGTGGTGTTGTTTTGGACCGTCCCTTGCTTGTTCATCATCACACCCACGGGGCAAACAGCGCGAATATCATGCGCCATGAGATCGAGGTCGAAGAGAACGCGCAAGTGCAACTGATTCATTGGAGTACGGCCAATGAAGATGCTTCGGGGATGGTCAATATCATGACCCGCATGCAAGTGGCAAGTGGAGGAATCGTAGCGTTGGATAAGGTGCAAGATGAAGCTGGTGCCGTCCATCACTTGGCTTTTGAGCAAATCAAGCAGGCGGGATCAAGCCAGGTTCGAATACACACCGGTACGATTCAAGGAAAATGGGTGCGAAACGACTTAAACTTTGAATTGAATGGTGAGGGCTGTGACGCCGTTTTAAACGGCTTTTTCCTTCCCAAGGGCAGGGAATTTGTAGACAATCATACTACGGTTGATCATCGCGCAGCGCACTGCACAAGCTCAGAGCAGTACATGGGAATTTTGTATGATTCGAGTTCGGGGGTTTTCAATGGAAAAGTGTTCGTTCGTCCTGACGCGCAGCAGACCAATGCATATCAACAGAATGGGAATATTTTGGCAACTGACAAGGCCACGATCAATGCGAAGCCTGAGCTGGAAATATATGCGGACGATGTCAAGTGCAGCCACGGCTGCACCATTGGTCAATTTGATGAAGAGGCGCTGTTTTACGCGCGCTCGAGAGGCATTGGTGAAGCAGAGGCCAAGGCCATGTTGGTTCATGCATTCATCGGTGATGTTTTGGAAGGATTCGCAGTACAAGAGGTTCGATTGGAGGTGGAGCACCGACTGGCCACAAGGCACGGCTGGGACACATGGAATGACACGATAGAAAACGCATGAGCAGTGTTCTGGACACCGCGTCAATCCGCGGACAATTTCCCATTTTAAACCGTGAGGTCCACGGCCAGCCGTTGGTTTACCTGGACCATGCGGCTTCATCGCAAAAACCAATTGCAGTCATCGAGGCGCAGCGGGAGTACCTGTCGCATTATCATTCCAACGTGCACCGCGGAGTGCACGCCTTATCGCAGCAGGCGACCGATGCATTTGAGCGCGCTCGGTCAACGGTTCAATACCACATAGGCGCTGCTCACCTTGAGGAGATCATATGGGTCGCGGGCGCTACAGATGGCATCAACCTGGTTTCGCAAGCGTGGGGAAGAGAGCACATCGAAGCTGGCGACCTTATTTTGATCACCCGCATGGAGCATCACGCGAACATCGTGCCCTGGCAGATGCTCGCAAAAGAGAAGGGAGCGAAGGTCGAAGCGGTCAATATTCTGGCCGACGGAACACTCGACGAGAAGGACTTTCAAAAAAAACTGAAACTAAATCCAAAGATGGTGGCGTTCATGCATGTGTCCAATACGTTGGGCACCATCAATGATGCGCAGCGGCTCACGAAAATGGCCAAGGCAGCTCGGGCTACCGTCTTGATTGATGGCTCACAGGCTTTGCCGCACATGATGGTTGATGTGGCTGAGTTGGATTGTGACTTTTACGTATTCTCCGGTCACAAAGCTTACGGGCCAACTGGAATCGGAGTGCTTTACGGCCGCAAATCCATTTTGGAGGCGATGAATCCTTGGAGAGGCGGAGGCGAAATGATTGACGTTGTGAGCTTGGAGCACGGGACCACATATGCAGAACTCCCTCACAAGTTTGAAGCAGGAACGCCGCACATCAGCGGCGCTGTTGCCTTGGGCGTTGCGCTGCAATGGTTGACCGGTGTTGGCGTTAAATCGGTTATGGAGCACGAAACCGTTCTGTCTGCTCAGGCGCGTCATCAATTGGGAAAAATTGACGGGCTGCGATTCATTGGTGAAGCGCCTTCAATTTCAGGGGTCGTGAGTTTCGTGGTTGAAGGGGTGCATCCATATGACATTGGGACATTGCTCGATCAGCAAGGCATAGCAGTGCGCACAGGACATCATTGCACGCAGCCAATCATGGATCATTATGAAATTCCTGGGACGGTGCGTGCATCTTTTGGAGCTTACAATACCTTGCAAGAGGTGGACGCGTTGGTGCAAGGTGTGGAACGCGCTCTCAAAATGTTGCGTTGACCTTTGATCGCTCAAATTTGATTCATGAACGCTGAGTTGCAAACCCGCCAAGAAGAGATTGTTGAGGAATTTTCTTTCTACGAGGACTGGATGGAGAAATACGAGCAGCTCATCGAGATGGGAAAGGAGCTCGATGCCCTGCCTGAACAAAGCCGATTGGACGAACACTTGATTCGTGGATGCCAGTCTCGCGTTTGGCTTTTAGCCTCGAAAGACGAAAATGAATCCGTTCGATTTCAGGCAGACAGTGACGCAATCATTACCAAAGGACTGGTTGCGCTTATGGTCCGCGTTTTGGACGGCTTGCCACCCAAAGACATTGCTGAATCCGACCTGTGGTTTATCGAAAAAATTGGACTGGACAAACACCTGAGCCCTACGCGTGCCAATGGCCTGAATTCAATGGTGCTCCAGATGAAGCGCTACGGTGTGGCGTTTCAGGCAAGGTGAGCGCTACTCTTGCAACGAATTGCAAGGCTTGCATAGAAGTGGCACCAAACTCCTCTACGTTGTGAGTTCTTGCAGGTTTTCACAAAACAGTCGGAATTGGCGCCACTCAAGCCCTGAGGCTCAATGAAAAACTGTCGAAACAACACAAGGGTTGCACGGATTTCAAGGATGCTCCTGAAATCGCTTCATTTTGCTTCAACTTTGAGACTGCCAATAGCCGCGTTGAGTTCTTGAATGGTTGTTTGGAATGCTTCCATCTGATTGTACATGATGGGCGTTGAAGGCGGGAATTCTTCTCGCAGATGATCGACCTGCTTGCCGTTTTTCCAGAACCGAAAACACACATGTGGACCTGTGGCCAAACCTGTGGAACCGACATACCCAATGACTTGACCTTGTGTTACGCGTTCACCTGCGGAAACTGCGCGACGGGACATGTGCAAGTACTGTGTCTCGTAAGTGTTGTTGTGACGAATTTTCACATACTTGCCGTTGCCCTTGGTGTAACTTGATTTGCTCACGACCCCATCGCCAACGGAAATGATGGGAGTGCCCTTGGGTGCAGCGTAGTCGGTTCCGTAATGTGCCTTGGTTTTTTGTAGAATCGGATGAAAACGCTTCAGGTTGTAGCGGCTACTGATTCGGCTGAATTCAACCGGTGCCTTGAGGAACGCTTTCCGCAGGCTCTGACCGGCTTCATCGAAATAGTCAAATCCTTCGCCTTGGTCGAATCGGAATGCGGGCAATTCTTTGCCACGGTGTTGGAAATTGCAAGCGATGACACGCGGCATACCCATGGGCTCGCCGTTGATGTAAGTGCGTTCGTACATCACATCGAATTCATCGCCCTTTTGCAGCCGCGAAAAATCAACGGTCCAAGCGTATACATTGGCCATTGCTAGGGCAAGTGTGGTGGGTGCGCCAAGCCGATCTAAGTCGACGTAAAGTGAATTTTCGATGGTGCCCTTGGTGCGTCGGATCAATGTATCTGCAGGAAGACTTTCCAAGGTTACTTGGTAAGGTTTTTGAAGGGAAAAACGGGCGTATTCCCGAGCGTTGCGCTGGTAGATGAAGTGGGCCGCTGACGAGGATGAATCACGGTCATAGGCGATCCACCAAGACTTTCCACTGCGCATGTTACGCACATCGTATTCGCTGTGAGTGGCTTGGGCCAACAATGTGATTTCACCAGCGGTCATCCCAGCAGGACTTAAGATGTGCGACAGCGACTGACCTGAGGCAACAACGCCCGAGTCCACATCAAATGCCTCCCAGAGCAGTCCGAACCGTTCCAGCGGTTTGTCAGCGACCGCTGGTTCGTTGTTTGCCGCTTCTCGAGATTCAGGGGCTAGACCACAGCCCATTGCAAGGAAAATACAGACGCACACAAAGACTTGAAGGTTGAGAAAGCGTGTGATCATTTCAGGCCAAACACTTCCTTTTCAACCCACCCTTTGCCCCAATCTGCTTGTTCCTGTGCACTCCAAAGTTCCGGATAAAAAATGCGCTTTTGAAAGCGAGGAGGAAGGTATTTTTGCCAGTTGGTTCCGCCTGTTGCCGCGATGTCTTCAGGATTCTTTTGAAGGTATCGAACTGCGCTCTTATAGTGGCTTAGAGGCCAGTTGATGTTCACATTCACATCCAACCAACGCAACGCGGTTTTCAATTCGTCTGTTTGTTGACCGGGGCCAAGGTTCGTCCAAAATGATCGGAGGTTGCTGTCAAAGCAATTTTCGGCCAACGCCATGAGTTCGCCATCATACTTCTGTTCAAATTGCTTCAGTGTAAGCGTTTTGTCTCCGGACGAGAGTTCAACGGCGCCTGCTTTCCAATAGATTTTGTCGAAAAGCGAAGCCAAGTCGCCAGGTGTATGGTCTGAACTCGCTTCTCGGAATTGCTCTTTCAACAACCGGTCGAAGCTGGTAGCATGGATCTCAATCATTCGGTATTGAGCACTTTGAAACCCACTCGCAGGTAGCAGAGACATTCTGAACTTCAAGAATTGGTCCTTGTCCATGCCATCGACCATGATTTCAAAACTATGAGTGAGCGCTTCGAAGTAGCGATTGATTCGCTTCACCCGCTTGAGCATCACATTTGAGTCCATTGTTTCTGCATGCTGGATCTGGCGGAATTCGTGCAGCGAGAGCTTGAAATAGAGTTCTGTAATTTGGTGGTAAATGATGAAAATCTCCTCATCTGGGAAAGGGGTGATGGGATGCTGAAGACTTAATAAAGTGTCTAAGTTGATGTAATCCCAGTAAGTCAAATAATCAGCGTGCAGCAAGCCATCTAAATAGGAGCTCAAGTCTTGGCCCATGGCAGCATATTTTGCTTGAAGAGCTTCGAGCTTGCTTAAAATGGATTCGTCAAAAGAGTGGGATTCTGGCATGGTACCAAATTCGGAAAATTCCAATCAGTTTGGCGCAAATTCCAAGGGACTTCTCAACCCTGATGCGTTGGTCAGTTCCATCTTGATGGATCCGAATAGTATTCGTGTGCTGGCGAGCAACGGTATTCGGTTGTCATCGTTGGTGATGTATACAGATAGATCATCTGGATTGCGCCAAATGCGACCGGTTTGGATCACCGGATGAATGAGCGCACAACTCCATTTTTGACCGTTCCACTTCACCTCTTCATTACCGGAAAAAACCGCTTGAAGATCAAACCACTCTTCATCCATGAAAATCGGAACAGAAACGGTATCCCCGATGGTAAGTTCGTCGAATGCGATGTTTCTCAGTGCATAAATGCCACTTACCATATCGTAGACGGCGCCTTGAAGTTTGTGCAGCGCTCGTTTGGGATCATTTTTGCCTTTGAACGCTATGGCAGTTACACTTGAATCGGATTGATTGAAGGAGTAATCTTGGTGCAACTTGTATCCTCCTTCTTGGATGTCTCGAAGAAAATAATTCGGCAGCCCTGTGGTGTGATTGATTTGCGACCGGTAATGATCGTCAACTTTAAAAAACCAGCTGAAGGCACCCGTGCTTTTGCCCTCCGCGTCAATTATCCAATCACTGTTTTTTCTTGATTCTTTCACGGTGATTTTTGCCTCAGCAGCGTTGATCAAACCATAATGAAATCGGTAGCTCAGGGACTCACCAGGGGCAAACGCCAAAGGTTTGTGATTCTCAGTAAACTCAGCCGTTTGGGCTAAAGAGTGCACAGACAAAACTCCGGCAAGTAAGAGAATGAATAGCCGCATTGCTCATGAAACAACAAGGATTGGGCCATTTTGGATGGCGCCATCGGTTTAGCTCAAAACCGCCACGCACTTCAATTCGATTGCAATGGGTGTGGGTAGCCGATTGATTTCAACGGTGGTGCGACAAGGCTGCGTCTCCGGATCGGGAAAATACTCGGCATAAATGCGATTGAAGGTGTGAAAATCCCGGTGCATGTCGACCAAAAAAACCGTGATGTCCACCAAGTTTTCCCAACGGCTTCCGTTGGCATCAAGAATGGCTTTGACATTGCCGAGCACACTATGAACCTGTGCGGCAAAATCAAATGCCTTGAAATTTCCGTTGTGATCCAGCTCGAGTCCCGGAACTCCACTGTCGTTCGAATCGCTCCCCGCGATACGAGGGCCTACGCCACTCAAAAACAACAAATTTCCGACTGCTTTGGTGTGGGGGTAATTGCCTACTGGTTTGGGGCCTTGTTTCATGATTGCTGCATCTTGTGTAGTGGCAAAGATGCTTCGATTTTCATCATTTACGAATTTCTGTCATGCAGCTTTAAGGTCTTTTGGTTGAGTTAGGTTCAAAGCGCAGGAGCCGGTATCTTCGTAACATGCGATACCAATCCCTCTCTTCTGATCTTTACAAGCGCAACCGCGCTAATTTCATGGCACAAATGAAGCCACGGAGCATTGCGGTGTTCTTTTCAAACGATATCTACCCAACGAGTGCGGACGGAACCTTGCCGTTCAAGCAGGCCAGTGATATTTTGTGGTTGACAGGCGTAGATCAGGAAAACACGATTTTGGTGCTTTTTCCAGATGCGCACAACCCTGCAGATCGAGAAATTTTGTTCAGTACGGAAACCAACGAAGAGTTGGCCATTTGGGAAGGGGCTAAACTGGACAAGAAGCAAGCAACAGAGGCCACCGGAATCACCAATATCCAGTGGACGCCAGGTTTTGAGCGCACGTTTCATCGCCTCATGGCTGAAGCGGAGGCGCTGTATTTGAACGACAACCCGCATGCCCGGGCAAAGATCACCGTGGAGACGCGCACAGCGCGTGAAAACGCGGCCTTGCGCCAGAAGTATCCGAACTACGAGATTGAACGATCGGCGCCGATATTATTCAGCCTGCGAGCGATTAAGTCACAGGAAGAGGTGGAACAAATGCAGCGAGCATGTGATATCACCAAAGCAGGTTTTGAGCGCGTTCTCCAATTCGTAAAGCCCGGAGTCACTGAGTATGAAATCGAGGCGGAGTTTATGCATGAGTTCTTGCGCCGCGGCTCACGTGGATTCGCCTACACACCCATCATTGGCAGTGGATTCAACGCGTGCGTTTTGCACTACATCGAAAACAGCGACGAATGCAAGGCTGGTGATGTCATCTTGATGGACGTGGGGGCGGAATACGGCAACTACGCTGCTGACATGACGCGATGTGTCCCAGTGAGCGGCAAATTCAACGACCGTCAGCGCGCAGTTTACAATGCCGTATTGAGTGTGATGCATGGGGCGATGCAGTTATTGCGCCCGGGTGTGAGTTTACACGAATACCACATCCAAGTGGGTGAACTGATGACCAAGGAGTTGCTCGGTCTCGGACTCATCACGGCCGAAGACGTTGCGAACGAAAACCCCGCATGGCCTGCTTACAAAAGGTATTTTATGCACGGCACGTCACACTTCATTGGACTCGACGTTCACGATGTCGGGCACTGGCATGAACCGATCCAGGCCGGACATGTCTTCACAGTCGAGCCGGGCATTTATATCCGAGAAGAAAACCTTGGTATTCGGCTGGAAAACGACATCCTCATCACGGAGGATGGCTTCGTCGATTTGATGGGCCACATCCCACTTGAAGCCGACGACATCGAGGCGATGATGGTCGGTTAAAGCGCTGTGTTTTAGTGTGTAAAATAACTGTTTTCGTTTGCGTTTTAATGGCATTCAGCGTATTTTGAGCATTCAATCTATGCGTCACTTGTCATGAAATCGAACATGAATCACCGCGGTCCTTCATTTTACTCGTTTTCTTTTTTAATCACAGCAATACTTAGCGCCTCATCCTTATTGGCGGATTGGGGGGTGTACCAGTCTTATGTTATTCTCGATTCAGGGAATGGAAGTCAGTATTTCGCTGGGGGTATGAATGCCGATAATGCAACCAACTTTGATGGTTTCGATTTGGGTTCGTTTGTTTCAGGCAGCAGCATGTCATTGCGAGGGGGAGAGCTGAAAACATGGAAGAATGGTGGATCAAATGTTTGCGGCGGGACATTGAATTATCGCGTTTATGAATCAGGCAGTGAGCCTGGAGAGTTCACACCCTTGGCTCTATCTTATGACTCTGAATTGGGGGGTGGAAATCAAAAATGGTCTTCTTCCGTGGATGTCGATTTGATCTTAGGCTTGGAAGCTGGCGACTATGTTTTTGAGGTTTGGTGGCAGGCAGAAGGCAATTGGAATGGTGGTGGGGGTTGTGGTGAGTACCAATATGAAAGCAATGGCGGGTCCAATTATTCGGCTTCTTTCAGCATTTGTCCTTTTGGTTTGGATGGAAATGGACAATGTTTGACGCACGCCATTGAATTGAAGGGCATCATCGACTTTACCGTCCCGAACGGAGGAAATAACGGCAAAGCAATCCATGTGACCGCCTTGGAGGATGTTGCGGATTTAAGTGTGTTTGAAATTGGCGTTGCAAACAATGGGAATGGGACAGATGGAGCAGAATATCCGTTTGATGCCATCTCTGTTTCAGCTGGGGATGAGATTTTGGTGGCACGTTCTATCTCTGATATGGACGACTATTTTGCTGGTTGCTACGATGAATTTGATGTTGTGCTGCAGGCAAACGGAAATATTGGTCAGAACGGGGACGATGCAATCGAACTTTTTGAGTCCTCCGTAGTGATTGAAACTTTCGGGGACATCGATGTTGATGGATCGGGGGAGGATTGGGAGTATACGGATTCGTGGGCTTATAAAATTGATGGTGCTTGGACTTATGGTGGCGTCAACTGCACGGACAATACAGCGACTATTTTTGATTCAGACTGTCTATATCCATTGTGTTCTTCGGCAGTAAGCGGTTGCACTAACAATGCGGCTTGCAACTACGATGCGACCGCTACGGAAGACAATGGTTCTTGCACTTTTCCTACCACCGGCTATGATTGCTCTGGTAATTGCCTCGCAGACTCTGATGGTGATGGCGTTTGCGATGGTGATGACAACTGTACCGACACTACTGCATGCAACTACGATGACAGTTCGAATGGATCGTGCCAGACGAACGACGCTTGCGGGGTTTGCGGTGGCTCTGGCATTCCAACGGGCGATTGTGATTGCAATGGCAACGAGCTAGATGCCA